>ENA-UOXV01001828-UOXV01001828.1-marine-metagenome-genome-assembly--contig:-NODE-1828-length-28873-cov-12.020057_pt1 | contig 28873 bp, 27 predicted proteins | sample MGYA00238165_ERZ766961 | MGnify/ENA primary metagenome ERZ766961 (study PRJEB28924, sample SAMN03173240) | marine metagenome | biome: Marine; feature: Water; material: Subsurface seawater | place: North... | reverse complement strand
TCTCTATAATTATCTAAATCCATTGGTGTAATTTTGGTATAAAAAATATATTTCTAATAGACATCAAGTTTGAATTAGTTGATCTTGAAATATCTTTATCTATCATACTTTTGTCAAAAATTTTAAACTCATTTTTTTCATAAAAATATACCCAAGCATGATGTTTATTTAATATCTTCTTTATTTTGAAAAAATTACTTTTATTAAACTCTACAAGTATAATGGGGTTATGTTTTTTTATTGTACTTTTCATACCTCTAATAACCTCAAAGTCAAATCCCTCAACATCAATTTTAATAAATTTAGGACTACATTTAAGCTTTAGTTTATCAAATATCTTTATCTCTATGGGGTCATTAATGATGTCAATTTTTTTTCTTTTAAAAGTTATATTAATACTATTTTGTATATATTTTTTATCAAAACTACAAAAATAATGAATGCATTTATTTTTATAATATGGATAGTAAAATTTTTTTAATTCATTTTTACTTCCAAGAGCAAAATTGAAACCATATATATTTTTATACTTTTTTAGTAATTTATTTTTTATAAAGTTATCAAATATGAAACGATTAGGTTCGAATATATAAATTTTATTCACGTATCTTAACTTTCGGAAACCCATTGAGGATATTCCAAGATTACCACCCACATCTATTATGGCATCATTAATTTTATTTTGAAGTAATAATCTAATACCATAATAATCTTTTTCGTGTGGTAAAAATGCTTTAAATAGAGATATGTTATTATATATAAAAATATTTAAAGATGGATTAGACTCAATTAATCTTATCAATTTAAATTTTAAACTATTTAATAAATTTATAATACTCATAAAAAATTTGTTATATGTTAATAGATTAGCTAAACAATGTTAGAAATTTTTTTATATTCATACTTAACCTCAATTTACTTCCTTTCAACAGGTATTTTTTTTTCAACCACAATACTAAATTTAAACCCAATTTTAAAAAAAAATTTTTTACAATATGGTTTATATGGTGTTATTTTTATATCTTTTATAGCATTATTTATTAATTTTTTCTTTGAACTTAATAAAAATATTAACACTATAATTTTTGGTTTTTTTTTTATTTATTTATTTTTAGTCCAACAAAAATTTGTTAAGAAAATTTTAATTATTTCAATACCTGTTGCTATAATATGTAGCTTACTTCTAATATTTGAAACAACCTACCGTCCAGATGCTGGACTTTATCACTTACCTTATACTAACATTTTAAATAATGAAAAGATTATAATTGGATTATCTAATATTCATTTTAGATATGGACATACTTCAATAATACAATATTTATCAGCTATAAATAATAATTGGCTTTTTAATGATAAGGGTATCATTATTCCATCAGCAATTATTTTTTCTTACTTTTTATTATATTTAATTCATGAGATTAAAAATGAAAATAATAAAATATTTATATTTTTTAATTTTACTATAGTTGCATTTTTGTGTTTAAAGCTAAATAGGTATTCTGATTTTGGTAATGATGCACCCGCACATATTTTCTATTTTTTTTTAATGTCCATAGCCTTCAAAAATTTTGAAAAATTCACTAAAAAAAATATGGGAGAAGTGCTTACCGTAGGGGCGTATATAGTATTCAATAAAATTACTCTTTTTCTAGGCAGTTTAATCCCACTCATAATTCTAATTTTTAAGAAAAATATAAAATTATTTAATCCTAAAATTATATTTTTCCTTATGTTGTTTGTGTTTTCTTTTTTTATTAAGAACTTACTTGTTTCAGGTTGTTTCGCTTTTCCAATAGAAAAAACATGTGTGACTAAAGTTTTTTGGTATGACCTTAATGGCAATAGAGGTTCTAATGCTAAAATGACTATGTTAGAAAATGAGGCTTGGACGAAGGGGTGGAGTGATCAAAAAGAAAATCGTAAAAATTTTGAGGAATATTTATCAAATTTAGATTGGGTAACATTATGGTCTAAAAATCATGGAAAAAGAGCTTTAATTAAAATAATTCCATTTCTATTGTCGTTAATAATTATTTCATTAGTTATTTTTCAATTTTCACCTAATAAAGAAAATACCAAACTACCCAACAACAATTTTTCATATAAAAAGATATTTTTTGCATTTTTAATTATAAATATTATCGGATCAATAATGTGGTTTTTTAAATTCCCAGTTTTTCGTTATGGATCTTCCTATTTAGTGTCAGCTCTAGGAATATTTACAACCATAATTTGTTGGAATAAAATTCAATTAATAGATGTTTTAAAATTAAAAAAAATACTTGGTTATTTTATAATATTCTTATTAGTTGTGCTAATTTCAAAAAACTCATTAAGAATAATCAAAAACTATGACCAAGATTATAAAGACAGTCCTTGGCCAAAAATATATTCAGAAACAAAAAGTAATGAAAAAAATAGAAACAAACCAATCTATAAAGATAATATCATCATCTTTTATCAATCCACTGAGGGTTTATGTTATTACAATACATCTCCTTGCACACACATGTTAAATTCTCAATTTAATGAAGAAGAAATTTTTTTTAAAAGCAAATGGAACTATAAAATATTTTATTTTTTAAAATAATTAAATTTATTTTTCAATTATATTGTCCCTTAATAAATGAAGATACTTATTACGGAAATTGTTGAATGTATAGAAAATATAATCCTTGTAACTATAAATTTTCATAATTTATAAATTTATATCATTAAATTTTTTAAGTTTAATTTTTTTTTTTATTTCATCTGTAAAATCAAATTCAATTTTTTGATTACTTAGATTATCAATATTTTTATTAGAAATATTTAACTCTTTAAATATCATTTTTAAAAATTTAAGAGTAGCAGTAATTAATACTTTTGGAATGTAAAATTTTATTCTTTTAATTTTTTTAAAATTAAAATAAATATCTAAAAATTTATTATAAGAAATAGCTTCTCCTGTATAAAAATTAATAACTTTATTGTTAAAATAATTATTAACAATGGTATAATCAATAAATTTAGCAAGATCACTTCCAAAACAGACCGTTTGGGAATATTTTCCAAAACCAGGAACAGGGATGATGAAAAATTTTGAAATTATCGTATTTAAGCCATTAAAAGATTTTCCTTTTTTACCACCTCTTATTATTTTTTTTTCATAATCAATTTCTATAATAGTTGATGGTCTAATAATTATGAATCTTTCAAACGATTTATAAATTTCTTCACAGGTCATTTTTGATCTACCATATTCAGTTTTAGTATCTGTGTAAGAATTAACAGATGAAATATATATATTTTTTTTAATTTTCATTTTATTGAATGAAAAAAACATCTTTTCAGATAATTTTTTATTAATCTCTATTTCTGAGCAAATTGAGACATTATGAATGTGTATAAAATTTAAACTACATTCAAAATCTTCATCAAATGATAAAAAATATTTTTTGTAGAATAAATCATTATTTAAATCAAATATGTCTGTGTGTTCAAATTTTTGATCACAGATAGTAACTTCAAATGATTTATTAATATTTTTTAAAAAAAAGTTAGCTGGATATGTATTTGACCCAAATAAAAGAATTTTCAAAATTAAATCCTATTTTCATTTACTAAATTATTTATCATTCTTGTAGAGTTGATAGCTATATTAAATGTTGTTGGTGAGCCTGGGACATCTGGAAATACAGAGGCATCTAAAATAAAAACATTTTTACAAATATATAACTCTCCATTTAATGTTGTTGAAGTTTCTTTTTTTTTTAAACTAGACATGGGGAAACTCCCACCATAATGATAACTAGATCCTGGTAGATTTAGTGCAACTAATTTAGGTATTATTATAAATTTTCTAACAAAAATTTTTTTTAAAAACTTAACACATTTACTGATAACATCTTTTGAGTCCTGATTTGTATTTGAACTAATAAAGTGCTTATAATTATTATCTTCACTAATATCTTTAATTATAATATCAGATGAATGATCTGAATGAATATAACCCACAATAACAGTCAATCTGTTAAAAATAAAAGGGAAAATTTTTACTAAATATCTGGTAAACTTTCCAAAAAAAGTTTCAAATGGTTTTAACATTAAATCATTAAATGTATAAAACTGTAAATGAATACTTTTTGATGAAATTTTTTCATTGTAAATTTCAAAAAATAGTTCTGGTAGCGTATTTTTTAATTCTTTTAAATTATTATCAGATTTTCCCAAATAAAATGCTGGAAAATAAAATCTTTGTGATTCTTTAATTTTAATTTCTTTTTGCTCCAATATTTTACTTCTTAAAACTAAAGATGCAGTTAGTATCGGACCACATCCAATAAATAAATTTTCACAACTATATTTCTTAGATTCATTAGTTGTTGTGTTTATTGTCTCTAAAAAGATAATATTTTCTTTTTTTACAAAAGTTTTCACAAAAATATTTTGCTTATAGTTCAAGTTTTCTGGAAATTTTTCCATTAATGAGTTTAACAAATTTTTTGCATTGAACATGCACTCGTATGGGCACCCATAGTGACAAAGTCCACACTTTTGGCAATTCAACTTTTTAAATGAATATTTGTTGCTTACTGCAAATTTAGATCTACCAAAAAAAAAACCATTATTGTTCAAATCATCTTCTTTTTTATCTAAAAAATCTAATACTTCTTTAGATGTTAATGATACATCAAATGTGTGATCAGTTCCAATCTCTGTATCAAAAAATTTTAATAAATTATCCCTGGAAGATGATATGGGGATTATTGACTCTACTTTATTTTTCTCTCGGTAAAATTCATTATATGAAATTCCCCATTTTTCTATATCTTTTTTAAAGAAAGGAGAGGATAGTGTGCCCCAAATATTTGACAAACCACCTTTTGCATTTGAAGATAGCGTATTTGAATTTAAATCATGTGAAATTTTTTCATTTTTATCAATGTTAAAAACAAAATCTGATCCATATGGAAATTTAAGATTGGGGTCAAAATATTTTGGTAGTTTTTTTTTTGACTTTTCAACTTCTTCTTTGAAATTGCTAATATTTTTTGTTCCTAAATAACTTTTGACAAAATCTTTTTTTTCATCCTCAATTTCATTCCCCACATCTAAGATAGTTACTTTTTTTCCATTTTGCAGAATCTCAGAAGCTGCAGAAATTCCAGCTGGTCCTGATCCTATGATAATATTTTTGTAATGCACGCTTTATATATAAACATTATTTATATAAATAAAACCAATACTGCAATGTGATATAATAAGTATAAAAATTGAATTCTATTAGTTCATCAAATGTGGTTTAAACGATTAATTTAATAAAGGAAAGAACAGCAAGATTAGATTATATAGAATGAATATCTATAAAAACCCCACCACTTTTAACAAATTTTTTATGTTTTACAATGATTGAATTTGAAAAATTCCAGGATAGAAGAAAAATATAGTCTACATTTTTTTTGTAAATATTATCAGAACTTTTAATTGGTATTTTAGTTCCTGGTGTGAATTTATTTTGCTTCAATGGATTATCATCAACTATATAATTAAAATGTTTATTTGTGATTCCAAAATAATTTAGCAAAGTAGTAGTTTTTGCAGCTGCCCCATAACCTATCAGAGTTTTTTTTTGAGATATTAATTGAGCAATCATTTTTTTTATTCTTTTTTTTTTTTGATAAATAACACTCTGCATTTTTTTATAGGTTTGTGATTTATTAATTTTAAAGTTTTTTAATTCCATTATTTTTAGCTCATCTAACTTTTTATTTTTTTTAAATTTCCCATTTTTATGACAAACATAGAATCTTATAGATCCTCCCTGAACCTTTGAAAATTTGTAATCATAGATTCTCATATCTATTTTTTTAAAAAAAGACTCAAGTGGGTAATAAGAGTGAAAGCTCATGTGTTCATGATATATGGTATCGAAAGTATTTTTTTTTAATACTTCTATTAGATAAGAAACCTCAAATACAAAAATTCCATCTTTATTAAGAATATTTTTAACACCTTTTGAAAAATCAATAAGATTATCTACATGAGCAAAAACATTATTTGCAGTTATAATATCGTAATCTCCAAATTTACTTTTTATCTCTGTGCTTTTTTTTTCTGAAAAAAACCCAGTCATAATTTTCATGTTTTTGTTGTTTATATCTTTATTTAAGTTTTTTGCAGGATCTATTCCATAGCAGTCAAATTTTTTAGATTTAAAATTTTTTAAAAATGTTCCATCATTTGATGCAATATCTAAAATTTTTATTTTATTATCTTTTTTAAAAATTTTTTTCAAATCTTCACTATAAGATTTAAAATGATTTATAGTAACATTTGAGGTGCCAGATACGTATAGATAATTCTCAAACATTTTTTTTGGGTTGGCTATGTGGGTAAGCTGGAGATGAAAACAATTATTACAAAAGTCAACGCCCAAAGGAACCAAAAGTTCTTTTCTTTTAATTTTGTAAGAAAAAGAATTTGCTAAAGGTGTTCTCCCTAAATCAATTACCTTGGTTAATTGTTTAGTTTCACATAACCTACAACAATAATTTTTTTTAAAACTTCTTGAGAATTTTTTTAACATCATTTTTGGTTACAAAATTCACACGAACAGTATCTTTTTCATAAGTTTTTCTGTCACGGAAATTTTTACTTACTACCAACATTTCAGTTGGCTTATGATGATAGGTTGCATGCCATAATTTAGGTGGTGTAAAAATTGACTCCCCGGCTTTTACCTCAACATGATGAGTCTTTTTTTCATTTTTATTCTTATAAAAATACATGAATGCTCCTTTAAGAACATAAATATAATGCCAATCACTTTTATGATAATGATTTGCTCTAATTGCACCCACACCACTTTTCAATAACGAGACACTTTTAGATTGTTTATCAACAAGGGGTAAAATAAACCCTCTTTTATCTTTAATTTTTTTCTTATTAACATTAACAAAACATTTTGCTTTCATTTTCACCTTTCATTTTTTTTACTATTTTATTTTTTTAAAAATTTTATAATTATCCTTATACCATTGAACTATATTAGGAAGCTCATTAAAAAGATTAAGTTTTGGCTTCCAGCCCAAAGATTCTATTTTTTTGCAATTTACACTATATCTAAAGTCATTGTACGGTCTATCTTTTACATATTTAATAAATTTTTTTTCAGGTAAATTAAAAATAGAGCATATTTTTTTTGCTACTTGTAAATTTTGATACTCTTGTTTAGTGCCAACATTAAAAATTCCATCATTGACTTTTTTTGATAATAAAATTACAGCTTCTGCAAAATCAATAACAGAGACATATGTTCTTAAATTTTTTCCACTACCATGTATTTCAATGGGTTTATTATTAATTAGGTGAACAATACTTCTGGAAATTAATTTTTCTGGGTATTGCCTTATGCCAAAAATATTATTTCCTCTTAATGTAATTATTTTTTTTTTATAAGAAAATTTATAGCTATTAATTATTAATTCTGCTGCTGCTTTTGATGCTGAATAAGGATTAGTTGGTATAAGTGGACTGTTTTCTAAATACTCACCTTTTAGTTTTTCTCCATAAACCTCATCTGAGCTAATGTGAATAATTTTTTTAACATTTGAACTTATGCAATTTTCAAGAAACATATGTGTGCCAAGCGTATTATTTATTGTAAATTGAATAGGAGCATTAAAAGAGTTATCTACATGGCTTTCTGCTGCAACATTAATTGCAACATCTGCATTTTTCAAAAAACTTGAATATAATTTTAAATTTAATAAATCACCTTTTATAAATTTAACTCTTTTTAAATGTAAAATATTTTTTAAATACTTTAAGTTTCCTGAATAGGTAAGTTTATCTAGGATGATTAATTTATGGTTTTTACTGTCTGCAATAATTTTTTCACATAATGTTGAACCCACGAAGCCAGCTCCACCAGTTACAAAGAATGTTTTCATAAATTATATATAGGTTTTTATAGATTTTATTTTCTAATATACAATGAAAATTAATCTTTTTAATCTAATTAATACTTTTTCAAGAAATAATTTAAATATATTATTATATTATTAATAAAATGAATAAATAACGTCTATAGTGATACCCTATTTGAATGCATAAAAAAATTTCTATCATAATACCTTGTCTAAATGAGGAAAGAAATATCGAAAAAATTCACATAGCTATTAAAAAAAAGTTTAAAGAAAAAAGTTATGAAATTATTTTTGTTGATGACGATTCGATTGATGGAACTCAAAAAGAAATTTTAAAGCTCAATAAAAAAGAAAATAATGTGAAATATATTTTCAGAAAAAAAGATAAAGATTTATCTAGGGCATTTATTGCGGGAGTTAATATTTCTAAATCAAAATATATAATACTTATGGATTGTGACCTTCAACATGACCCACAAATTTTAAATAACTTGAGTTTTTCAGCTAAAAATAAAAATGTACAATGCGTTTCTGGAAGTAGGTTTATGAGAAAATCTGTAAACAATACTAAAAAAATTAAATATGTTTTTCGCCTAATGCTAAGTAGAATTTTAAATTACGTAATAAATTTTTTTCTAAATATGAATCTTACTGACCCACTCACAGGTATTTTTATAGTTGAAAGAAAAGTACTTTTGAAAAACAAAAAAAATTTATACCTAAATGGTTATAAAATTTTTTTAGATTTTTACACAACTAATATGAATAGAGAACATCATTGCGAAATTCCTATTAAACTCAATGAAAGAATATATGGAGAAAGTAAATTAACCTCTAAGACATTGTTAAATATAATTAAGTTAATTTTTTTTAAAAAGTTTAATTAATTACTCTTCAAAAATTTAAATTTAACATAAATAAAAAAGTATAAAAACAGTAATAAAAAGAATGAAAATATAAATTTTTCTGTAATCAAAAAAAATAATATTGGTAAAAAGTAACATAAAAAAATTATTATTATTGTTTTAAAGCTATCTAAAGTATCTAATAAAATATGGTGTATGTGTATTTTGTCTGGATAAAAAGGGTGTTTTTTTTTAAATATCCTCTCTATAAAAACTCTAAGCATATCAATACCAGGAAATATTAAGAACATAAGAATTAACTCAACATTTATATTTTTTTGGTTGTATGAATCTATAGTTGCTGCACCAATAAAATATGCACAAAACCACACTCCAGCATTACCTAAAAAAATTTTATTTTTAAAATTAAAATATAAAAAGAATAATATTGATATTATCATCAAAAAAGAGAAGCTTTGATAAAGGTCTTTATATATAAAAATAAGAAAAACAGTTAATAAATACAATCCTAATTGAAGATTTATCCCATCAAACATGTTAAGAGCATTTAAAAAAAGTAACATACATAAAATTGTGAAAAAAATAGAATATTTTCCTAAATTAAGGTCTATGCTTAAAGAATGAATTTTTATATTTTTAATAACAAAATCATCATTAAAAACTATTGCCACATAAACTAATGCGCCAGATAAAAATAATTTAAATACTGGTTTTAAGTAATTTTTATCATCACAAAAACCAATAATAAAAAATATAAGAGAAAAAAGATAAATAAAAATTACAAAATCATCATTGAAAAAGTCTTGAAAGGAGCATGAATAGAATAAAAATATTAAGGCATTAATAGCAAAGATGAATCCACCAATATTTGGTATTTTTAAAAGATGAATTTTTCTATTATAATCTGGTAGATCATAAAGACTGAAAATTTCAGAAATCTTATTATATAATAAAAAAAAAATAGAATTAATAGCTATAGAAATTATAATTAATTCAATCATATCTTGAATTTGAGTGGTTTGAATAAAGAAATATTCCCATAGGTATAAAAGTTATAATATTTAACCAGTTATTAAAAAAATTTCCATTAGGTAAAAATGGAAAAAAATGAAGAAATAAACAACTTAATGAAAAAAAAGCTAAAGTTGTTTTATTCTTGAGTTTAAAGGAATTATTTTTTCGAAAATTAATAATAATTTTTATCAATATATAAAAAAAGAAGGAGAATATTGAAATAAAACCAATAATACCCGTTTCTCCTAATAATTGAAAATATATACTATGTGGATGCGTGGCACATCCATTTGGAACAGCATACCTTGGATTTTTGCACTCTACTCTGAACATTCTTGGCCCTACTCCAAAAAAAATATTTTCTTTTGCCATTAAAATAGTCGCTTTCCAATGATGCAAATGTTGTATTGGAATTTGATTAAATTTTTTTAACTCAAATTTTCCATCCAAATTAGTAAATGAGCCTTGGATTTGAAGAAATGTTGTTTTAATTAACCTAGATTCACTATTAGAATTAATCAACAAAAATGCTAATGCACAAGTAAGTATAACTAAAAATGATTTTTTAATAGATTTTAAAAAAAGTAAAAAAAATATTGAAGATATTAAAAAATAAATAAAAGATACTCTTTCTCCCGATGCAAATATAACAAAACTAAAAAAGAATAAAAAAACACATGCCATAAAATATCTTAATGAAGTGTTTGTTTTAATTTCACTCATGAAAAGTCCCAATTGAAGCAAAATTAAGGGAGAAAGCCTTGAGAGATAACTACCCAAAATTAACTCATCTTTAAAAAAACCACTTAATCTCGGTTGTACTAAAATATCATATGGAACTCCCATTAAATTAATACCATAGAAAAATTGGAAGATGGCATCAGCTGAAATAATTGAATAAGTAATAAATATTGAAGTCATCATTAGTCTAATCAAATTTTTATTATTATCTAATAAAAACCAGGCAGATAAAGCAAAGAGTCCAAATCTAAAAAAGAAAAGGACTGAGATGGGAACTTCATTATTCTTAATTAAGGAAACTAAAATTAGATAAATACAAAAAAAAATAAAAAATATGAAAAATCTATTTTTATAATAATAAATAATTTTATACTTCAATGAGTAAATAATAAAAAAGATAACAATAATATTTAAAAATAGTTCAGATACTGCAATACTAAAAACTAAAGATATTGGAATTAATAAGTATAAAATTTCTATTAAAAAAATGGGTCTATTTTTGATTAAATTCATTGAAAGATTAATAAAATTATAATCAATTAATATCACAAATATCTTGAAAATAAAAAAATATATATTTCTATTGATAAAAATGATATCCACCCAAAAAAACATATATGTCAATAAAAAATATTTATAATTTTGATAATTTAAAATCTTCAGCAATCATTTTTAGCTCAATAATTATTTTTTATATGTGGGACTTTGGAGCTAAGTACTACTCACATCCTAGTATAGCTAAACCTTGGTGGGACTATCTTTATATTACTGATAAAAGAATTTTGACATTAATTCCTTTGCTTTTTTTTTTAAAAAAAGATTCATTATCATTAATAAAAAAGGGTTTTTTTCCAATTATGGTAATTTGGCTATATGTGTTTTTTCAATATATTTATAATTTTCAAAAATTCGATAGAATTTTTACTATTATAGATCTTAAATATTTTTTTGCTTTCAGTTTAATGTTATTAATGATTTTTTTATGTAAAGATATAATTTTACTTAATAAAAGAAAAATCACTAAATTTTTAATATATATAGCTCCTTTGTTTTTGATAAGTGGTGATTTTGTTATTAGCAATAAAGCAGAGATGCTTTGGCAGTGCAGAGTTATTGAAAATAATTCTCCTATATTCAAACTTTTTTTTCTGGAGACATCTCACTTTGGAATGGTTGCAATTCCAGTATTTCTTTTAAACCTCTTTTATCTGTGTAAAAAATTTAATCTTTTCAATTTTTTATTAATAGTCATTTATTCAATAACGATGTTCATTTTTTTTTCGACAACAATAGCTTTGGGAACTATCCTAAGCATTATAATAATTTTGTTTACAAATTTTAGAAGTATTAATAAAAAATTTTTCTTAAGCTTGCTAATTGTATTGTTGGCTTACGTTTTTTTATTTTTAAATCTGGGTGGATGTTCAAGAAAAATTACAGACTTATTTTATCATAGTTATATTATCTCTTTGGAAAAAATAGATCTTGAAAAAAAAAAGGTTTTGATTGGGTCTGATAATCAAGCTAAAAATAGCAAAATTAATATATACTTAGATGGCGGCAAATACAAGATTGCTAAATTGATAGTATATTTTTATGATACAATTTACAAATATAAAGAAAAAAAAAGTGAACTTAAAGAAAAAAAAAGTGAACCTAAAGAAAAAATTAAAAAGATAATTAATCTTTCTGCCGACAAAAGAGAAGAGGTATTTCAGAAAATTAATATAACATCACAAGTAGCTCAAAATTCTTTCGTAGTTGCACTAAGAACTTTGTATAAAAAACCTCTTGGAGTTGGTCTTAATAGATTTCAAGATGCATTTACTGATGAAATAGAAAATCAAAAGAATTTTTACTCCAGAGAAATAATGAAAATCAATTGGAATGATGGAAGTGCAAATTTGAATAAATTAATAGGAGAGTTTGGTTATGCTTCTTTTATATTATTTGCTTATTTTATATTTTTTATTTGTTCAAAAAAAATTTCTATAGAAAATAAATTGTTTTTATTTCCGTTAGTTTTAACACAAACAATTAGGGGGGCTGGATACTTTAATGGAGGATATTTGGTTGCCACAACACTAATAATTTTGCTAGTTCATGATACCAAAGAAAAAAATTAGAATTATATATGCTGCTGGAATACATTCTGGAGGAGGACTTTTTATTCTTAATTATTTAAAAAAGGATATGAAAGTTGGTGAAGATATCATTTACTTAGACGAGAGGCTTAAAAAAGATCGTTTTTTTAATAAATTCAAAGTTATTATTACTAAAAATAATTTTTTTTCAAAATTTTATTCGGAGTTTAAAATTAAAAAAGAAGTAGATAAGGGTATAAAAGAAATTATTTTTTTAAATGGTCTTCCACCAATTTTTAAATACAAAAGCAATGTAATTACCTATTTTCAGAATGCTAATATTCTAAATTATTCAAATAAATTTGACAAAATTATTTCTTTAAATTTTTTTAGAAGTTTAAAATTTTTTTTTTTTAAAAAAAATGTAAATAAATGGATAGTATTTTCTAAATCTGCAGAAATGCAATTAAAAAAAATAATAGATAAAAAACTAATTTATAAGGAAACAATTTATATAAAGATAAAAAGAGGGGAAAGAGAAAAAAAAATATATGATTTTATTTATCCTGCAAATGGAGCAAGTCATAAAAATCACAAAAATCTTATAAAGGCATTTATAATCCTTTCTAAATTAAAAATTTTTCCAAGATTACTAATTACTTTAAACAAGGTTGACATAATTAAATTTAAAGTTGCTCATCTTGCTAAAAAATTCAAATTAAAGATTAGTAATAAGCCCAACGATAATAGAGAAAAATTTTTAAAAAATTATAATAAATCTAAAGCTTTGATTTTTCCCTCACAGTCAGAAACGCTTGGTTTACCTTTGATAGAAGCACAAAAATTTGGAATTGATATATTGGCTTCTAATAAAAATTTTGCAAAAGAATATACAAGTAAAGAGAGGCTTTTTAACCCCAATTATCCCAAGGATATTGCAGACACAATTATTAGGTATATTCAAAGAAAAAAATAATCAATTATGAATTTATTAATTTTTTCACAACATTTCTGGCCTGAAACTTTTAGAATTAATGACGTTGCTAAAGAATTATCAAAAAAAAATAATGTATATGTTGTTTCTTCTTGGCCTAATTATAATATTTTTAATAAAAAAAAAATATTTCGTTATGGATTGGAAAAATATGAAAACATTAAAATAGTTAGGGTTCCTACTTTTAAAAGAAATAACAATAAATTTTATAATATTATTCTTAATTATTTAAGTTTTATAATAGGTGGATTATTTATTAAAAAAAAACAATTTAACAATGTGAATTTTGATGCCACTATTTCTTATGCAACGAGTCCAATATATCAGGCTATCCCAGCTATTATATATGCAAAGCGTAATAATATACCATCATTTTTATGGGTTCAGGATTTATGGCCTGATGTTCTTAAAGACTTGAATATCATCAAAAACAAATTTATTTTAAAAATACTAAATCAATCTACAGACTATTTGTATAGTCAGTGTGATTATTTATTGGCACAATCTCCTAATATTAAAAAAATTCTAAATAAAAAATTTAAAAATACACTTTTAGTTTATAACCCATCAAATATTAAAAAGTTTCAAAATTTGAGAGTAAAAAAAAATAAGATTAAAAAAATAGTTTTTGCAGGAAATATTGGTAAAGCACAAGCATTAGAAAAATTAATCAACTTTGGTAAATTTATAAAGGAAGATAAATTGCCACTTTTATTTGAAATAATTGGTGAAGGTAGTAACAAAAAAAATCTTCAAAAAATGGTAATAAAAGCTAGATTGGAAAAAATTATAATTTTTAAAGATTTTATGAAGCCAAAAAAAATAGAAAAATATTTATTAAGTGCTGATGGTTTGCTTGTATCTCTTGGTGGTGGTAGAGCATTATCCTCAACTATCCCTGCAAAATTTCAAACGTATATATCTTACGGTAAGCCTATCTTTACATTTTCAGAAAATACAGTTGCAGAAATGGTCAAAAGATATAATATAGGATTTGTATTCAACAACAAAAACTTTAAAAAAAAAATTCTCAAGTTTTTAAATATGAACTTCAAAACAACCAAAATGATAAGCAATAATAGTAAAAATATTTTCAGAAATTTTTTTGAGATAAAAAAAAATACTATAATTTTAGAAAAAATAATAGAAACTGGATTGAATAAATGAAAATTTTAGTTGTTGGTGGTGCGGGTTACGTTGGTGGTGTAATTGTTGATTTATTATTATTAAATAAAAAATATGATGTTACTGTGTATGATAACCTTTTATATGAAGAAAGTTATAGGAAAGATTGTAAATTTATAAATGGGGACATTAGAGATAAAAAGTTTTATAAATCCAGTCTAAACAAATATGATGTTGTTGTGTGGCTAGCAGCATTAGTGGGAGATGGAGCTTGTGCAATAAACCCAGATTTAACTGATGAAATTAATTTTCAAACATTAAAAAAATTATGTAAAATATACAATAAAAGAATTATATTTATATCTACCTGCTCGGTTTATGGTGCTCAAAACGGTATTCTACATGAAAATTCTTCAGTGAACCCTCTTTCTCATTATGCGAGTTCCAAATTAAAATGTGAAGGTATTTTGAAAAATAAAAATTCAATAATATTTCGATTGGGAACTTTATTTGGAGTTAGTGATAATTATTCTAGAATAAGAATGGATTTAGTTGTCAATACACTTAGCGCAAAAGCTTTTTTTGAAAAGAAAATGTCAGTATTTGGAGGTGAACAATATAGGCCTCTCCTACATGTTAAAGATGTTGCTAGAGCGATTGAGATTGCAATTAAATCAAATAAAAAAGGAATATATAATTTATCATTTAAAAATATGAAAATAATAGATATTGCAAAAGAAATTCAAAAATATTTTAAAAATATTAAAATAATTAAAACAAAAATTAAATTCCAAGATGCTAGAAATTATAAAGTTACAAATGATAAAGCAAGTAAGGAACTTTCATTTAAAGCTATATATAATTTAAAATATGGTATTAAAGAATTAAAAAAGTTGTTGTTAGAAAAAAGAATTAAAAATTTTAATGATCCAAGATATACCAATCAAAAGTATCTTGAAATATTTAAAGAAAATATCTAAGGATGAGTCCAAAATTAATTACTGGAAATAGAATATTTGATAACAGGGGCTCACTAAGATTTAGTAACGATCTCAGTTTTAAAAATATAAAAAGATTTTATACAGTACATAATTATAATAAAAATTTCATAAGAGCCTGGCATGGGCATATAAATGAAGAAAAATATATTGGCTGCATAAAAGGAACATTTCAAGTTTCTGCTGTTAAAATAGATAATATTAAAAAGCCAAATAAAAAAAATGAAATCTATAACTATTTTTTAAATGAGAGTAATAACAACTTTGTTCATGTACCAAAAGGATTTGCAAATGGGTCAATGTCTTTAGAGGAAAACTCTGAACTTTTAATATTTTCAACTTCATCAATTAATGAAAGCCTAAATGATGATATTAGGTATGATGCAGAATATTGGAACCCTTGGAAAATCAATAATAGATAAAAATGAAATCAATTTTAATTATTGGTGGATTAGGAATGCTTGGCTCTCAAGTTTTAAAAGAATTTACAAAAACTAAATATAAAATTTATGCCACTTATAGAAATAAAATAGACTTAAATAAATTTAAAAAAGAAAAAAATAATAAAAAATTGAAAGTAGTTTTTTATAAATTTGATATTAAAAATCATAAAAAAAAAGATTTAGAAAAAATTATTTATAAAAAAGACTTTATAATTAATTGTGCGGGTGTTATTAAGCCTTATATTGATGAAGGTGATTTTAAAAGTGTAGAAAATGCGATTCAAATTAATTCGGTCTTCCCTCATTCTTTAAGTTCTGCTGCAAAAAAATTAAATACAAAAATATATCAAATAGCTACAGATTGTGTTTTTTCTGGCTTAAAAGGAAACTACACTGAAAATGATAATCACGACGCTACTGATACTTATGGAAAAACTAAGAGTTTAGGAGAAGTAAAGTCTCCAAATTTTTTTAATTTGAGATGTTCCATTATCGGACATGAATTAAAAAACAATAAATCTTTAATAGAATGGTTCAAAAATTCTAAAAAGGGTTCAATCTTAAAAGGATTTAATGATCACCTTTGGAATGGAATTACAACAAATGCATTTGCAAAAATTGTAAGATCTATTATTGATAATAATATTCAAATTCCTAATAACCTCCACATAATACCTAAGGATAAGGTAACCAAATATGAACTTTTAAAATCTTTTAAAAAATTTTTTAAAAGAGATGACCTTACTATAATTAAAACTAAATCTTCTCAAACTGTTACAAGAACTCTAAAAACCAACCATATAAAAAAAAATTTAGAGCTTTGGAGGAAAAGTTTATACTTTAAGATAGAAAAAATAGATAAACTTGTAGAAGAAATTAAATGAAAATTTTAACAATTATAGGAACAAGGCCAGAGCTCATTAGATTAAGCAGAATTATTCCTAATTTAGATAAGTTTTCAAAACAAATCATTGTTCACACTGGTCAAAACTATGACAAAAACCTTGATGATGTTTTTTTCAAAAATTTCAAATTAAGAAAACCAAATTACTATCTTGGAGCCAAAGGTTCTTTTGGAAACCAGATATCAATTATTCTTAAAAAAATGGAAAAAATAATTGAAAAAGAAAAACCAGATCGTTTTTTTGTTTTAGGGGACACTAATAGTAGTCTTGGTGCAATTATGGCAAAAAGAATGGGTGTTAAGGTCTACCATGTAGAGGCTGGAAATAGATGCTTTGATGATAAAGTCCCTGAAGAAGTAAATAGAAAAATAATTGATCACTCAAGTAATTTTTTACTTACATATACGGCAAGGAGTGCTGAAAATTTAGTTAGAGAAGGAATAGATAGAAGTAACATATTTGTTGTTGGAAACCCAATATATGAAGTTATGAGTTATTATGAAAAACAGATTGAAAGATCTGATATTTTACAAAAACTTAAATTAAAGGAAAAAAAATATTTTTTATTAACCTTACATAGAACTGAAAATACAACAGATCCAAAAAGATTAAAAAATTTCTTAGATGCTTTTAAAAAAGTTTATAAAAAATATAAATTAGAATTAATTTGGCCAATACATCCTCGGTCAAAAATAAGTATAAAAAAAAATAAGCTAACTATACCAAAAGGTCTTAAGCTTATCGACCCCTTAGATTTCTTTGAATTTATAAAATTAGAAAAAAATAGCTTATGTGTTATTACTGATAGTGGTACTGTACAGGAAGAATGTGCGATACTAGGTTTACCAAACATCACAATTAGAGATACAACAGAAAGGCCTGAAACTGTTGAGTCTGGATCAAATTTTATAACAGGTGACTCTACTGAAATGATCTTAAATGGAATTGATATTTCTATAAAAAATAAAAATAGTTTTAGATGTCCTGATGAGTATAAATACAAAAATGTTAGTAATGCAATAATAAAGATTCTTCTTCAAAAAAATGGAATTTAAATCTTTTATAAAAAAAAATTTTTTTAATATATTTTTTTTTTTAAAAAAAATTAAATTTAGTTTATTTACAGAAGATATAAATAATAGTAGTTTTTATATTTCAGATTTAAAAATTATTGATAAAAAATTAAAACTAAATAAAAAAAAACAAATAATATTTGATATAGGTAGTCACTACGGCAAAGAAGTACTGAATTTTGACTGCCACTTTCCTTTATCACAAATATACTCTTTTGAAGCAAATCCAACGTGTTTTGAAGCATTAAAAAATAGAACTGAGAATAAAAAGAATGTATTTATAAACAATATTTTTTTATCTAAAGATTCAATTGATGTACCAATAGATTTTTTTACAGATGAAAAAACAGATTTGGTTGGATCATATTACCCAGAAACACAAATGACTAAAACCACTACTACAAAAATTAAAATAAATACAGACACAATTGACAATTTCTGCAAAAAAAATGCACTAGATAGTATAGATATTTTAAGAGTTGATGTTAATGGTTATGAGCTTGAGACACTAAAGGGTGCAACAAAGCTGCTTGATGAAAAAAAAATTAATTATATTTGTTCTAGTTTTTTTGATATTCAGAGTGATGATAAATTTAATATAGGAGCTTTAACCGAAATTTCTAAATTTCTGGATCTAAAAGAATATAGATTTATAAGTGCTTATAATAATTTTTTTCATGAAAAGTTTAAAGGTGGGTATTATTATGCAATTTTCGCTAAAAATACTCTTTGATATCATTTTCAACCATCAATTTGACTAATTGTTTAAAATTAGTTTTAGGTTTCCATTTTAATAATTTTTTAGCTTTAGAATAGTCACCAACTAGATTTGTTACATCATTGGGTCTGTAATAATAAGGTATTGATTTGACTATTATTTTCTTAGTTTTTGAGTCAATGCCTATTTCTTTTGTGCCCTTTCCTTTGAAAATAATATTGATATTAATACACTTAAAAGCCTCTCTTAGAAAATCTCTAACAGAATATGATTTACCAGTTGCAAGGACGAAATCATTTGCCTTTGGATGTTGGAGAATTTTCCACATACCCTCTACATAATCACCAGCATAACCCCAATCTCTTTTTGATGAAAGATTACCTAAGTACAAAGTGCCTTTTTTAAATTTATTATATTTAGCAGCAAATAAAGTAATTTTTCTTGTAACAAAAGTTTCACCTCTAGAATAGCTCTCATGATTAAATAAGATACCATTTGATGCAAACATCCCATATGAATCTCTATAATTTTTTGTCATCCAATAAGAAAAGAGTTTAGATGTTGCGTATGGACTTTGTGGACTAAAAGGTGTTTTTTCATTTTGAAAATTTCCCTTGAGACTTCCATACATCTCAGAACTAGCTGCGTTATAAAACCTAGTTATTTTTTCAAGTTTGTTTATTCTAATAGCCTCTAATAAATTCAGCGTACCAAGCGAATTTGTAGATGCTGTATAACAAGGAAGCTCAAAGCTTATAGCAACATGGCTTTGTGCTGCAAGATGATATAATTCATCTGGTTTAATTTCATTGAGTATTCTACAACAAAATGCAGTATCAGATACGTCTCCATAATGTAAGTATAATGACTGGTTTTTAATAAATTTGTCTTGATAAATTGAATCAAGCCTAACCGTTGAGTGCAAAGAAGATGATCTTCTTTTAATTCCATGAACAATATAATTTTTTTTAATTAAAAATCTTGCTAACAAAAATCCATCTTGACCGGTAATGCCAGATATTAATGCAATTTTTTTTTTCATTTCTAATTCGTTTGTATATAATAATATTATGAAAAAAAAACTTAATTATTTACCTAAAATAAGTGTAATTTTACCAGTTATTGATGAAAGAATTAGCTTGGTTAAAACAATAGAAATTCTTTTGAAGGAAAATAAAAAATATATAACAAAGGTATATTTTGTTTTACATAAAAAAAAGACAAAAATTAATTCAAAATATTTATGTAGAAAATATGTTAATCAAAACAAAAATTTATTTTCAATAATTTATCAAAAAAAGCCATATTTAGGTGGTGCAATGCAAGATGCTTTTGAGCAAATAAAAACATCACACTGTTTAATGATGTCTTCAGATTTAGAAACGAATCCTAGCAGCGTAAAAAAAATGATTAAAATCTTAAAAAAAAATCCTACAAAAATTATTACAGCTTCCAGGTGGCTAGATAATAAACAATTTTCTGGTTATGGTAGGACAAAAGTTATTTCTAATTACTTATTTCAGAAGTTTTTTTCATTACTGTATGGAGTTAATTGTACTGACCTCACATTTGGATATAGAATTTTTCCAACTAATTTAATCAAGTCTATTAAATGGGAGATGCTTAATCATAGCTTTCTTTTTGAAACTATAATTAAACCAATTAAGCTTGGAACTAAAATTATTGAAGTAAAATCTAATTGGACCAAAAGAATAGAAGGTTATACAAACAATATTTTTACTAATTACTTTTGGTACATTTACATTGGTGTTAAAGTTCTTTTTCAAAAAAAAGTAAGAATGTAAAATCATGAATAAAAACTTAATTATATCCACAAGTATTAATCCACCAACAGAAGCTATCCGAAAATTTGATAATTTGAAAAATTGGACATTAATTGTTGTTGGTGACAAAAAAACTCCAAAAAATTACAAACTTAAAAATGGTATTTATTTGTCCCCACAAGATCAGAACAAAATAGATAAAAAGTTATCAGATATTTTGGGATGGAATTGTATTGAAAGAAGGAATATTGGTCTTGTGTATGCAAAAAAAGCTAATGCAAAAATTGTAGCATTAGTAGATGATGATAACATACCATATAAAAACTGGGGAAAAAATATTTCAATTGGTAAAAAAATTAAAGCAAAATTCTATAAAACAAGTCAGCCAGTTTTTGACCCTATATATCAAACAAATCACAAAGATTTATGGCACCGTGGGTTTCCAGTGGATAGATTGGATCAGCGTGAAAATTTGAAGCATATCATTAAAGAAGTTAAAGTAGATGTGCAAGCAGATTTTTGGAATGGTGATCCAGACATAGACGCAATAGCAAGAATAATGTCTAAGCCAAAATGTAACTTTAACAAAAAATTATTTCCTTTTTATTCAAATAAAATATCTCCATTTAATAGTCAAAATACATTTTTAGATGCTAGTTTATTGAAACATTATTTTTTATTTCCAGATCAAGGACGGATGCATGACATTTGGGCTTCTTACTATTTGCAATACGTAAAAAAAATTAATGTTATTTATTCAGAACCAAGTGTTTTTCAAAATAGAAATTTACACGACCTTAGTGTGGATTTAAAAAATGAGTTAATTGGATTGAAATACTCTTCAGCAATTATAAACAGAATGGCTAAAAAACAATTTAAACTCAATGTGTTTTTTTCTAAAAAATCAATTGAAGCATATAAATTATACTTAAAGCATTTTTAAATGACTACAAGAAATAAAATATTAGTAACAGGTGGTAATGGTTTGCTAGGTTCACAAATAGTTAAACTGTTAAAAGATAATAATAGTAATTATTTAAGTTGTTCATCTAAAAGTTTAGATCTAATTAATTATAGTAAAATTGACTCTTTTTTCAAAAAAAACAAACCAACACATGTAATTCATACTGCGAATAAAGTTTATGGAATTGGTGGAAATAATAAAAGAGGATTTGAAATGATTAATGAAAATTTAATTATTAATTCTAATTTACTTAAAGCATGTAAAAAATATAAAATTAAAAAAATAACTTGTATAGGTAGTTCAGCAGTATATTCTGAAAAGTACAAGAATAAGATTAAAGAACAAAATATATTTAAACATAGCCCTCACTCTTCTGAGTTTTTTTATGGGATTTCCAAAAGAATTATGCTGCATCAGTTAAAAGCACTTACAGATCAAACAAAAATAAAAATTTGCTACATTGTAATGAATAATTTGTATGGAATTAATGATAATTTTAATACAGAAAATGGCCATGTAGTCCCATCTCTTATCCATAAATTTTATCTAGCAAAAAAGAGGGGTAGTTCAGTAAAATTATGGGGCAGCCCCAAAACCAAAAGATGTTTACTTTATTCGAAAGATGCAGCAAGAATGATTCTTGAAATTACAAAGAAAAACATACAGATCATTAATCTTAGTAGTATAAAAGAAATTACCATTGGTCAGTTGGCAAAGATGATAAGTAAAACTTATAATTTTAAAGGAAAAATTAGCTGGCAAAAAAAAATTTTTAAAGGTGTAGATAGAAGAAAATTAGATACGTCACTCCAAACAAAATTTAAAATTAAAGAGGAATACTCACTAAAAAAAGGTCTAACCGAAACTATTGAATGGTTTAATAAAAATTATCAAAAAAAAGTTAGAAAGTAAAAAATGATTTTTTTTCCAAGTTTTTTGCAAGTAAGTAAAGGATAGATGGTATAAATAATAAAGTATAATTTAGCTCCTCCCAAGAACCCAAATTAATTGTTGAAAAAAAACTAGTCAAAACTACTAATGTAAGTGGTGCCGTGATTAACATAACTTGAGGTAACAAGAGAGAGTCATTTTTTAATAAAAAATTTTGTATAGTTGGTCTATATTTAGCTAAGAAAAAAACCATAAGACCGAGAAAAATGAGAATAAAATATTTTGCCTGATAGAAAAGAAAGTATACTTTTCCAAAAAGATGAAATGGCGTAAACATTTCAAAATTAATAAAAGAAGGAATCCCATAAGATAAAAAAGTAATTAAAATCACTGGTATAAATAATATGAGAATTCTACTATTAAACTTTAACCACATTAAGTAAAAATTAAATGGAATAAGTAATAAAAATACCGATCTACTTCCATAAAAAAATATAAAAAATAAAAAGGATAAAATTAGATACGTTTTATTATTATATTTAAAACCCATGTGAGATAATCTCAAACTTGCTATATAAGAAACACCTATTAATAAAAAGTCTGACCCAGCAACACCCATTTCAATAAAAATAATATTACACAACTGTATTAAAGTAAAAAATACTGCTGCATTATTACTTACTTCTTTTGATAATAAAAAATAAAATATTACCAAAGCAATTACTGGGACTATAGAGAAATAATCATTCCAAAAAATCACTGGAAAATAAAAAACAAATTCTAATAGTCCTGTAGAGCATGGATTACCAAGATAAGTTCTAGAATATAGAAATTCATTGTTTTTGAAGTTTTCAATAAATACCAGGAAACAATCGTCTTGATCAATCCCTAAATTTGAATTCTTCATAGAATCTGCAATTGGGTACATTTTTAAAAAGAATAAAAATAAAATAAAGATAATAATAAAAAAGAAAAATTTGTGAGTAAAAAATTCAATTATAAATTTACTATTAAGGAATAACCAAAAAATTATTGAAGAAAAAAAAACATATAAAGTCCATGAATAAAATGGATCATAAATAATATATTTAGATGAAAAAAAAAATCTAATTGAAAGTAATTGTTGAAAAGAAAAAAATAATAATAATAAAAGTTTTAGATAAAACTTGTTATTTATTGAATTTAGATTATTTAATTTAATGAACATGTATAAAAAAATATTATCTTTTTTAATTAAAAAAACAATTATTTACATTGATATCTTAATACACAGAAAAAGAATAAGAAATTTTTTGATAAATACAAATTTAAAAATTAACACAATATTTGATGTCGGTTCTAACAATTGTGATTATAGTTTATTATTTAATCAAATATATCCTAGTGCTGAAATTTTTGCTTTTGAACCAAATCCTTATTTAACTGAAATTGCTATTATAAAAACAAAAAAATTTCAGAATATTAAAATTATCCAAAAAGCAGCTGGTAATTTAAATTCTTCAACTACCTTAAATATTGATCAAAACTCGTCCTTAACTACCTCACTAGCTGTAACAAATAAAAATTCCACTACTCATAAAATAAAAAAATTTCTTTATGGAAATAAAGAAAAAAAAGTAACTACAATTAAAATAATTAAGCTGGATAGTTTTATTAAAAGTAATAGTTGCCCCGATTTTGTTAAAATAGATGTTGAGGGCTTCGAAGAAGAGGTTTTAAAAGGTGTAACAAATAACCTAAAAAATATTAAACTTATAATGATTGAATTTCATTTTGACAAATTATACAAGAAATATAGCACACACTCGATTCATACGCTTCTAATTAAGAATAATTTCAAACTTATAAAATCTGTTAAGTTTCCCATACTCAAGTGGGAAGATAGGTTTTATATTAATACTAAATTAGCGTATATTTTTTAAGTGTAATTCTTTTTTTAGAAAAAAAATTTTTCTTGATGAAACTGTATGAATAATTCCAGTTTCATTTTCTCCTATACCCTTGTTTATATGTAAGCTCCTTTGAGAACACGTAACAGTGTCTCTACTTTCTTTTGGAAATTCGTGATGTGCATGAGCACCAATTGTTCCTGCACACACTTTGTCTAATAGGTCATTTTCTTTAACATATTCAATCATTTTTTTAGAAACTGATCCTGTTAAATAATGATTTGTTACTAATAAAATATTAATTGGAATACAAATAATTAACATAAAAAAAATATTAAATTTTAAATTATTTTTTATAAAGGGCATAAATAAGAAATAAAATAATGGAAGTATTACAATTAAATATCTTTGAGATGCAAGACTAGATGAAATGATTAACAGATATGCTATTACAACAAGAAATAATTTAAACTTTAAAAAATTTTTTAATAAATAGTTCTTTCTTGCCTCTTGGTAAATTAACAATACTAACGTATATGCAGAACAATATAGTACACCACTTAATATATTACTGTTTAAATATTGATTAAAAAAACCAAAATTCATTTCAACACTTGATACTAAATTTATACTACCAATATAATAAACTAATAAATACACTGATATATGTAATAATTTTCTTTTAATAAAATAATTTTTAAAATTAAAAATAATATTACCTATAATAATTGGAGATGAAAAAATAAATAGAAATGATAAATATAATATCAAATTATTAAAATAATCGCTAAGTGAAGTATGAACTGAAAGCACACTTTTATAATAAGCTGAAAATAAAAAAAAATTAAAATTATAGTAAGTAATTGAAAAATATATCAATGGAATTATTGAATACAGAATTCCAATAATTATGCAGCTAAGAAAATTATTTTTAATATAGATAAAATTAACTAACATCATTCCTGCTATTAGATAAATTCCAACTATTATTTTTAAAGTTGTTGCAAATCCTAGTATTAATGCGGCTATATATAAATACTTGTTATTTTTTGGATATCTATAAATAATTGAAAAAGCATAAAATCCTAGGGCCATTGAGATTACATCAGGTGTGGAACGATAACTAAAAACCCAAATCAATGGATTTAAAGTTAAGAAAAAAATAAAGAAACCAATATAGTAAAAATTACTTTTGTTATTACTAACTTTTTTTTCATATAAATTAAACCCCGCATAAACAATGAAAATAAAAGAAGATAGTGATATTATTTTTCCAATATGAATAGGCTCAAAAAAAGGAAAGATTAAAGAAAAAAAACTGATAACAAAACTAAAAAAAAAGGTATTTGCCTGACCTTTAAAAAACTGCTCCGCTATTTCTTTTTTAAAACCCTCTTTAATAAAATTAGAAGCTTCAAAAAAAATAAATTCAAAGTTTACAGGATAAAAATTTATAGCAATAAAATGAAAAAATATAGCAAAAGATAGAATAACATAAATGAAATTTTTTTCAGTCATCATTTTTATTTTATAAACAAAATAATTATTTACGCCAGTCTATCCGTGAAAAATTTTTGTGTGGTGGTTTTTTTATGGTGTAACCTAATCCTGAATGACTAGTATTTAATGGTAAACCACAACCTGACCCAATATATCCTGGTGAGTTAGTGCCAAACAATTTATTCCACCACTTGTTATCAAACCAAATTCTTACATTTTCCATATCACAGGAATCATCTGTAAATACATAACTATTGGTCAGCAATTTTTTCCATAAATATTTAATACATACTTTTGTGGAGCTCGCTAAATCCACATCTAAGAAAATAAACTCTATTTTCTCCTTATGACTTGGTAAAGTTTTCTCAAAAAAACCTTTTCTAAATTTGCAAACTTCAATATCACCAAATTTTAAAATATTTTTCTTAACAGCTGCAAGATTACCTTTATACATTCCACGCCTATACTCTTCCTTTAAACTCAAGTGTAAATAGTTAGCCCTTTTTCCGTCTGCATCTTTTGGCAAACCTTCGAATGAATCATAAATAATTAATTCTCTTCCTATTATTTTACAAATTAGTGAAATTGTAGCTGACGATGCTCCTTTATAACAGCCACATTCGATAACATAGCCTTTTTTAATTTTTGGGAGTGAAAGTAAATATTTAGCTAATACAATATGAGATTCAAGACTAGTTGCAGAATTGATATTATTGATTATTTTGATAATTCTTTTTAAAATCTCAATTCTTTGTTTTTTTGAAACTCCAAAGTTTTTGCCATGTTGTTGATTAATAAAATTATAAATTATAGGATTATGTAATCTAGAAAAAAGATATTTGATTATAACAAATATAAAACTTGGCAAAGAATAATAGAATAATTTAAAATTTTTCATTTTTATTTAGAGCTAAAAAATTAACCTTAAATAATCTTAACAAAATTTTATAAAGAATAAAATTTTTTATTTCTCTCACAAAAAATAATATATTTCCTAAAAATTTGAATAAATAAATTAAGGAGAAAAGAATTTTTTTTTTATTAAAAAAATTTAAAAAATATTTTTGACAATTTTTTTTATTAGTAAAATAATCTACTATTGTGTTAATATTTCTAAATTTAAAACTCATAATAATTAGTAGATATGTTCTTTTTCCAAAATAATAAATTAAATTATGCATATTATTTTTAAAAAAATCTAAATAAAATTTAGAAATTTCTTCCAGCGCTTTCTTTTTATCACTATTTGATGCCTGTTTAGAGTGTTGTCTTGAATAAAATAAAGCTTTATTGAGATAAACATGTTTTGATTTATAAAACAGCTTAATCCACATATCATAATCTTGGACATGTTTTAAGGAAAGGTTAAATTTTTTATCTTTAAGCATACTTGTGGGTATTAACAATGATCCACCATTAATTCTATCAAAAGTGACTAAATATAAAAATATGTCAACAAATTTTAAATAGAATGCATGCTTAATCATTCTTTTCATATTAAAAATGTCTAGCACCTGAAAGTGATTACATATTGATATCGATTGAGGTTCAGATTCTAAGGATCTAACCTGCAATTCAATTTTTGATAAATGCATATAGTCATCATCTGGGCACCAAGAAAAATAATCGCCTTTAGAAAAACTTATAATATTATTTAGGGAGTTAGAAACACCACTATTTATTTCGGTCTTTAAAAAAGTAATTCTTTTATCTTTTTTATTTTTTATTAAATTTTCTATCTCACCAACGTTACGTGAGCCATCATCAAATATAATTATTTCAATGTTTCGATAGGTCTGCTGAATTGCAGAATCAATAGCTTTTGACAAATAGGATAGATTGCTATTATATGTAGTAATACCTATGGTGACTAAATATTTTTCTATCACTTATAAATCTTTCTAATTATCTTTTTAATTTTATTAGAATCTGCTCTCTTAACAATTGTCTTCCAATTTAATTTGGCTGCTAGATCAACTTGTTTATCATTATTTATAGCTAATAATATTTTTTTTGAAATTAATTTTATATTATATGGGGGTAGAATGTAGCCTGTCTTATTATTTAAAATCCATTCATTAGCACAAGAGGTATTGGATTGTATGGGGAATGCTCCTAATGCCATAGACTCTAATAATGAAGTACTGATTCCATCGGATTTTGATATTCCAATATAAACCTTTGTCTTAGAAAATAGCCCATACATTTCTTTCTGGGTCAAGTTTATATTGTTTGAATATATTTGAAATTTTAAATTTAATTTTTTACTAATACTATTACAATAATCAACCACAATTTGATCTGCTGAATAAACTACAATTGTATACTCTCTTAAATGTTGGGAAATTTTCTGAATTGCCTTTATAGAGTTTAGTGCAAGACCAAAAAGCCCATGATACCCCTTAATTAAAATAATTTTTCTAGAACTTGTTAATTGTTTTTTGTTAATTTTTTTTACAGACTGTAATGGAATACCTCCACTGTTAGTAACACAATCTAAAAATGTAGCTTTAATTCCAATTTTTTTTGCTATTTTATAATCTCTTCTGCATTCTGCTGAGTAGAAATTAGAAAGTTGTAAAACTTTTTTTAAATTTTCTTTAAATTTTTTTTTTTTATAAAAAAAGTAAAGATCACTTCCCCAGTTAGTTACTATCCATTTTGGAAATGTGCCTTTAAAATTCAATCTAGCTTTTAAACACAAAATAGATGAGGTTGAAAGTTCATGAGAGTGAATATATTCAGGATTTGTTTTCTTTATTAAAAAATTTAACCAGTGAGAGAAAAAAAAACTTTTAAATAAAAAGTTCATAAATTTTAATAACCAAAAATTAAGCTTACCCCATGGTAATAAATGAGCGATCTTTATGTTGCTTTTTTTATCACTTAAATTTAAAATTTTTAATAACCTGGGGTGTACCCTAGCTGGAAATACAGGAAAAATAAGTATTTCTAATTTTTTATAATTGTA
>ENA-UOXV01001826-UOXV01001826.1-marine-metagenome-genome-assembly--contig:-NODE-1826-length-28888-cov-15.101446_pt1 | contig 28888 bp, 28 predicted proteins | sample MGYA00238165_ERZ766961 | MGnify/ENA primary metagenome ERZ766961 (study PRJEB28924, sample SAMN03173240) | marine metagenome | biome: Marine; feature: Water; material: Subsurface seawater | place: North... | reverse complement strand
AGAAACAGTTTCTGATGAAATTGAATCTCTAGCTACTAGTGGAGATAGTTCAATTAAAAAAGAACTTGAAAGCATTGTAGAATTTTTTGATCAGGAAAAGAGTAAAAGAGATTTTGTTAAATTTAATGAAAATAAAAAGGACATTTTAAAAAGACTTAAATTTTTTGAGAAAGCTATTGAAGAAATAAATAAAATAGGTGGTGTAGTAGAAGAAGAAACTCTTTCAGAAATAGAAAAAAAAGATGATATAACAAATACACAAAATAGAACTTTTACATTAGAAGAAGACGACCCGGATGAAGAACAAAAACTACCGCAAGAAGATCAAGATGGTATAAAAAGTATAACATTTGAACCAATAAAAATTAATAGCAAAGAGACTGAAAATAAAAAAGCATTAAAGCAAATATGTTGTCTTGCGTTATATGGATTAGCTGCAGGAATGACTGACATGTTAAAAGTAAATCTAGAAACAAGCGAAAATAAAGATAAAATTAAAGTATTAAATAAAATTAAGGATAAAGAGGAATTCATAAACCATTTATTTTTATTAAATTTAACAAAACAAAGTTATAATACATTATCTATATATAAAAATCCCACAGTAGAAGATATAAACAGGGTAATCAAACCATTTGGGTTTCTAAATTATAATGATGGTGATGGTGTATTTGTAACTAGAGCCTATATATTAAATAAAATATTGCAATGTTTCGAAGGTGAAGATTATATTGCTAGTAGTAAGAGCAGTGTTAAACCAAAATTAGGCAAATTATTATTAAATGGTAAAAAAATATTAATAGATCCTAAAACAGGAATTATGAAATCTATAAACGACAAAGACTTATCACAACTTTTTAACAATATACATACTATAGTTAAGCTTACGAATGTTGGTAGTGATGATAAAATAAATATATCATTAAGTAATCTGTATTATGTATTATTTTCTGAAGAAGATATTGGATCATCACAAACAGTAATAAACCCAAATTTTGATGCGAGCGTCGAAAACCTAAGAGCAGAACGAAGAAGAATAAGTCAATCAGCAAATCAAATAAAAGAAACACCTTTTGATCGCAAAAAAGCTTGGAAAGAAAAAAACGAAAAGAAGGAATAAGAAAAACATTACAAATCAAATAAAAAAAAGACCTTCATCAGCAGTGCTCAATGTTCGCAAATCTGCTTAATAATAGAAAATCCAATCTAGAATAACAATAATACACAAAGTATCATTATAAACATATAAAAATGAAAACAGAAAAATAAATTATTATGGCAATTTATAAACGAAAGCATTCTGATTTTGTTCAGGTTGCTATAGACGAAGCAAACAAATCTTTAATGAGTCAAAAACACGGTTGTGTTATAGTTCATAACAATAAAATAGTATCTAAAGGACATAATTATCGTATTTTTAAAGATAATAAATCTCATATAAAATATAGTATCCACGCAGAAGAAAGCGCAATATTAAAATTAAAATGCAAACCAATTGATAATCTACATATGTATGTTGTAAGAGTTCGTGATAATGAAGTTATGTTATCACAACCTTGTGAAAAATGTAAAGCATTTATTAATTCTTTAAATATAAATAAAATATATTATACAGAAATGAATGATGTTTAGACAGCCATATTCATTTTAATATTTTCATAATATTTGTAATCTATTAATTCAATATCATCAAATTTAATATTATCAATATCTGTAATATCTTTTATATTTATTTTTGGAAAATCATATGGATCTCTAGTAATTTGTAATTTCATAGCATCTATATGATTCTTATATATATGTGTATCACCCATACAATAATGAAAATCTCCTGGTGTTAAATCACATAACTTCGCAATTATACAAGTTAATAAAGCATAACTTGCAATATTGAAAGGAACACCTAAACCCACATCACAAGATCGTTGATACATTTGACTATGTAATTCTTTTTTATTCGTATCAACCCAAAATTGAACAAAAATATGACAAGGAGGTAAAGCCATCTTATCAAGATCTGTAGGATTCCAAGCACTCATAATAATTCTACGGTCATCTGGTGTATTTTTAATTTTATAAATAACATCTTTTAATTGATCTACACCTTGTCCTTCATAACTATCATACATATTAGTGTATTTAGCACCGAAGTGTCTCCATTGAAAACCATAACCTGCTCCAATATCACCTTGATCATAATGTGATAATCCCCGACTATCTAAAAACTCTCTAGAACTATTACCTTCCCATATTCTAACGCCTTTTTCTTTTAATACATTAGAATCTGTAGAACCTGATATAAACCATAATAATTCTTCAACAACACCTTTCCAATATACTTTTTTTGTAGTTAATAAAGGAAAACTTTCACGTAAATTAAATGTCATATTATAACTAAATATACTTAAAGTTCCAATACCCGTTCGATCATCTTTAGATATACCATTTTCTAAAATATGTTTAATTAAATTAATATATTGTAATTCCATTGATTCCATTTATAATAATTAAAAATTATATGTTTATACGTATTGTTCGGCGTAATAAATATACATTTTAGCAGCATCATTTTTTGAAGTTCCTTTAAGATTATTCCATTCATTCCACATTGTTTTTTTTTGAAATTGAAACATTCCAGGACATTCAGTATTACAATCACCTATTGTAGCTTGTTTATAATAAGCATAAAACTTTAATTTAATATCATCCGGAACAACAACATTAGGATTAGCAGCAGAGTTTTTAATTTTTTCTGCTAATTCATTAAACCTATCAATAATATCTGTCATTATATAAAAAAGTATAAAAATAGCTTTATATAATGAAGTTCGAAGATTTTATGAAATCACAAGAGTTTAAAGATTTTCACGATTATTTTCATTGTAGTAGAAATAATAAATATAAGTTTAGTAAAAATAAATTTGAAACAACATTAGAATACTATCAACATTTATATAAAATAGGACAAATAGATGACAAAGAATGTTTAAGAATATTTAATGAAAACGATATTAAAATAATTCCAAGAGAACGTATGAAATTTTATTATGTAGATGATGTAGAACAAAAATATAATGATACAAATACAAATACAACATATCAATCAATATATGATGTTGAAGAAATTGAAGAAGATAATATAAAAGAATCAAAACATATACTTAGAAAAATAGAAGGAAATATACCTATAATGTTTAGAAAAAGCACAAAATATAATTATGTTGATGACGATATAGACAATGATAATGAAATATTATATGATATTCTTTCAGGTGAAGAGAATGGCTCAGATTCAGAAGAATCAGAAGAATTAATTTAATATTTACCTAATATAAATGCCTACATTTACAATAATGGGATCGGGAATTGGATATATTGGGGGTAATTATAAGAATGATCAACCTGGTCAAGCCGCTAAAAAAGCAGGCAAAGCTCTATTCAAAAAATTAACATTACGTAAATTTGCTAAATATAAAAATAAAACAAGCATCAAGTTTGTTCTTCGTATGCGTGATCGCCATAGTGCTGGAAAAACATATTCTTATATGGTAACACGTGAAAAATTACCTAAACCTTTAGTAATGAAAAGAGGCAATGTAGAATATGAAATTAAATATAAATATAACATTGAGTCTTGTGATTTAACTTCTGCTGAAGTTAAAACAATGACCGGAGGTGCTTTAGCTATTGTTGGTGGCAAATTAAGCTATACTGGAAAGAAAATTAGTGGTGGTAATGTGGATGAGGAATTTGAAGATGAAGATGATGATGAAGAAGAAGAAGAAGAGTTTGGTGATGAAGAACCTGAAGCTAAAGAACCTAATGAAGCTTTAACTGAAGAATTTCGTGGTGGAAGATCAAGATCTAAAAAAACACCAACTAAACGTGAAAAATCACAATCTAAAACGAATAAATCTAAGAAGTAAAAAGTCTAAAGACTACGATTTGCTTGAAGGAATGTAAGTATTCCAAATATTTTTAATATCATCATCAATGTTTTTTTTAATTGTAATATCTTTAGGATATCTATTTTTTGTTTCGATCATTAAGTTTTTACTTAATAATCTAATTTTTTCAAAATTATCTATATCTTGTTTAGACCATTCAATTTCTTTATGTTTTAAAAGATATACAGTTCCCCACAATATACCTAATCTTTTTTTACGTGCTGTTGATTTCCAATTATGTGAGAATAATTTATATATTGTAGTAAAACTGTGTGATTGCGTAAGTTTTAAAATAATATTCCAAATAAACCAAATACAATCTGCATCTTTTGAATTATTATTTTCAATATAAATATTTTTACGTGTAATATATTCAATAGTTAATCTAATTTTATTTGCTAAAACTGTAAATTCTTTAGATTCGGTATCAATATCTTTAGTTTTTTCAAAATAATTAATAAAACACATTGCTATTTTACACGCAACGTTATAAGAATCTGAAGTTCTTAAAGGTAGTATATGTTCAAATATTACAACATATTGTGCATTTAAACTATGTTCAAGATCATTAATAACCTGCGATCTTAAATTTTTAATACCTATAATGCTATTTTCTTTTAATAATTTACATAAGGAGCACATTTTACTACATAATACTAATGTTTCATCAATTTTAATTTCATTATTGCTAATAATCTCATATGTTGAATTAACAATATCAAACCATCTTTTAGCGTGTTCAATTTCCATATTTAATCCAATATAATTGCATATTTCAATAAGACTGCTTTCTAATTCTTCAAGTTTTTCATCATTCATATGTAATAAATAACATATATGTTCTAATGATTTTTGTATATCGCTATTTAATATATAATTAGTTAGCATTTTACTATATAAAAACTCTTTATTTCAATAATAAAATTACACATCAAAATAAATTTCATTTATTTTTTTAGTAATTTGATTGTATTGATTTAAATTTAATATAAGATCACTGTAGATACCGCCTCTAACATTTTCTATACCGTAAATATACATATAATATATTACACAATTATTTAACATTGTAGGATTAAAAAAGTGATCTATATGCATAAGTTCCATAGGTTTATACATATTCATCCAAGGAATATTATCGTGATTTTCTAAATGTTTAAAAAATATAGATACAAAACTTTTAGCTAATCCTAAATAATATTTTTCTTCTTGACATTTAATAACAAATAAAAGAGACATAATGAATATAGATCTTTATTGCACAGAACTTTGCAAATTAAGTTATTCTAATAATAGAAAAAATTCTTTATTTATTTCCAATGTAAATACAGATTGTCAATGTTATATTGATTTTAGTGGTATTAATACTTTTATTACTTTTCGTGGAACAACATCATTAGATGACTGGAAACACGATGCAGATACACGAACAGTTAATCCTCAAGATAATATAAGAATACATAAAGGATTTTACGATCAATATATGTCAGTTAAAAACCAAATATATAGAGCAATACGTAATATACATACAGATAACATATATATATCTGGACATTCTTTAGGTGGTGCATTAGCATATGTATGTGCTGTTGATATACATTTAGCTACTAAAAATCCAAATATAAATGTATTAACAATAGGATCACCAAGACCTGGTAATAAAGATTTTGCTAATTATTTTAATAAAAATATAAAACATTCTGTAAGATATAAAAATAAAGGAGATATAATTACGAAGATGCCTTTAAGAAGTAAATTTAATCACGTTCATTCTTCAATATGTTTAGAAAATGGAATACAACAAAAAGATAAAGTTTATAATGCTTTTGTTTCAAGATTTTTAAGCACATTATGTACGTGTGCTACAAACATTGGAGATTTAAGAGATAATCATTCTGTTGATTTGTATATAGATAACATTAAGAAATTTAATACATAAAAATGATATAAGAAATGAAAAATATATAAAAATATATTCTTATGTCATTTGATGAAAATATAAAAACATTATTAGATGCTTATTTTTCTTCGGGTGGTAATATAACTGCATCACATCAATTAGTTAGACATCAGATAGAAAGTTATAATGATTTTCTAGATACAAAACTACGTAAGATCGTTGCTGGTTATAATCCTATAATAATTACAAATGATTTTAACGAAAAAATAAACGATTATAATCAAAAAATTAGTATATATGTTGAAGAACCGCATTTTACTAAACCTATTTATAAGAAACAAGATGGAACTCAAATTAATATGACACCGCAAATGGCACGTTATGATAATTTAACATATTCTTGTGATTTATATGTAAATGTTAGAATAATAACTAATATATATAATCAAAATGAAAATCATAATGAAACTAAAACAAAAAAACTGAAAGATATTTATATCGGTAAATTACCTGTGATGGTTGGATCAAAAGCTTGTATATTGAGTATAATACCTCACGAAAATATAATATCTGAATGCCGTTATGATATGGGTGGTTATTTTATTGTAAATGGAAACGAAAAGGTGTTAATTAATCAAGATCGTATTAAAGAAAACTATGTTTTGATCTTTAAACCTGCGAATAACATTGATATAATACATACTGAAATAAGATCAATGAATGAACCTTTCTATTTACCTACAAAGACGATTTCATTATCAATGAGTAAAAAATCAAATCATATGGGAAGAGTTATTCGTATTAATACTTCATTTCTTAAAACAGAAATACCGGTGTTTATTATGTTTAGAGCTTTAAATATTTTATCAGACAATGAAATTATACATCACGTGTTATATAATATAGACAAGATTCGTAATAAACATATTTTAGAAGAATTGAAAGCTTGTTGTGATGATGCAGTAGGTGTATATACTCGTGAAGATGCTTTAGAATATATTTTAAGAAACATAACTGGTAATATGCGAAATAATAAAACAGTTGATAATGTAGAAGCCGTTTTAGTATCTGATCTATTACCTCATATTACTGGAAGAAATAAGAAAGCTTTATATTTAGGATATATGATAAATAAAGCAATTTCAATTTATTTGGGTTATGAAAATTATGATAATCGTGATAGTTATATTAACAAACGTATTGATACACCTGGTATGTTAATGGCTAATTTATTCCGTCAATGTTATGGAAAAATTACTAAAGAATTAAAAACTATGATAGAAAAAGATATTAATCAATGGCGAAATGATAGCACTTTTGTAGTTGATTTAATAAGTGATAAACAACATATTACTAAATATTTTAAACAAGGTTTATTGGATAGTTGGTTAAAATATGCATTGAGCACTGGTAATTGGGGTATTAAGACAATTGGTAGTTTTCAGAATATTAAGCAAGGTGTATCGCAAGTTTTAAATCGTATGTGTCATCATAGCACTTTATCACATTTAAGACGTATTAATACCGCTATGGAAAAGAATGGTAAATTAGTTCAACCAAGGAAATTAGATAACTCACATTATGGTGTTATATGTCCTTGCGAGACACCAGAAGGTGCTCCGGTAGGTTTAGTTAAAAATATGGCTTTAAGCACTAATATTTCAATATATTATTGTAATATATTGATAAAAATATTATTAAAAGAAAACAATGTTATTGAATATGCAGATGATATTGATGATCGTGTTAGTTTTCTACAGAATATTTTAAAAAACTATAATTCTTTAATAATAATTAATGGTGAATTATTTGGTTATCATACAGATCCTGAGTTATTGTATAAAAACTTAAAATCTTATAAACGGCAAGGATTAATAAATCCCGTATCTGCTATTTATTGGGATAGAATGAAGAATATTCTAAGTATTTCTACAGAAGGTGGAAGAATGTATAGACCTCTATTTATTGTAGATGATAATAACGAATTAAGGTTTCATAAGTTTTTAAAGAAATATGGTATTGAGGAACTTAAGAAATGGTGTTTTGAAGGATTTATAATGCCATCTATAATGGGTAAAGATGATAAAGAAGGATTTATAGAATATTTAGATATTGATGAAACTGCACATTCAATGATAGCAATGTTTCCAAAAGATTTAACTAAAGAATGTTCAGGTGTTTCATTAATTCCTAGATATACACATTGTGAGATTCATCCTTGTTTGATGTTTGGTATTTTAGGTGCAAATATTCCATTTGCGAATCATAATCAAGCACCCCGTAATACTTACCAATGTATTTGGACTGAAGAAGAATTATTAATGGACGATGGAACTTACAAAAAACTTAAAGATATTAAGATTGGTGATAAAGTTGTAACTTTTGATTTAAAAGAAATGACAACATCACCAACAACTGTAGTTAATCATAAAATATATGATAATATTAAACCAATTGTTAAAATAACTACACAATATGGTAATAAATCTATTGTATGTTCTGATGATCATAAATTTATGACATTAGATGGATGGAAATGTGCAACTGAATTTACAGAAGATACTAAAGTAGGAATATTATGTAATAATATTTATCATAAATTATTTTATGAAGATATTGAACCTTATATATTAGTTGATGAAGATATAATGGAAAAACGTTTAATAATGGCAAATGTTAATCCATCATTAATTACGAAACATATGAAAAAACTTAAAGAACTAAATTATATTCCTTTAATGAGTAATGATAGTCGATTGCCTATTATATCAGGTATATTTGGATTTATATTGGCAGATGGTGCTATTAATGTATATGATAAAAAGCACGGTGGAAGAACACCACAAGTTCAAGCATCACTTGGTAGACAAATAGATGCTGAACATTTTAACGATGATATCGTTAAATTAGGGTTTAAAGCAAATCGTATTAATGAAGGATTTAGAACACATTCAACATCTGGACGTAAACATCATACATTTGATGTATGTTATAATGGTCCATTTCCTACGCTGTTAATAGTGTTAGGTATATCGTATGGTAAAAAGATTGAAACTGTTCGTAAACCAATTCCAAAATGGATTATGAATGGTAGTATGGAAACAAAACGTCATTTCTTAGCAGGTTTTCAAGGTGGTGATGGATGTAGGATTAGAACTTATCCAACAAAATCAAATTGTTTATTTTCAATCCCAACAACATCACAAGTAATGTATAAAACTATGAAAGATAGTTTATTAAGATTTATGTATCAATGTGTTGATTTGTTAAATGAGTTTAATATTAATTCGTATGTAAGACCAATTGAAGATTATGAAACTGATAAAGTTAAAGTATTATATAACATTAGAAGTCATAATGATAATCTTATTAGATATTATGAAAAAATTGGATATAAATATTGTATTTCAAAAATGCAAGATAGTGGATTAATCGTTCATTATATAAAATCTTATAAAAAACATCATAATTTAACTTTTAATGAATTTAAACAAAATGTTATTATTAAAGGTGAAGCTTTATTTCAACCTGTTAAAGTAGAATCTCACAAATATGTGCAAATTGCAGATATTGAGGTTGAAAGTAGTAATCATTCATTTATAACAAAGGGAAATTACTTTAGTTCCAACTCGGCCATGGGCAAGCAAGCTTTAGGGTTGTATATGACAAATTTTAATACAAGATTGGATACATTGTCTAATGTTTTAAATTATCCACAGAAGTCTTTGATAGCAACTAAATTGAGTAAATATACTCAGGCAGCAGAATTACCATCAGGTATAAATGCAGTAGTTGCTATAATGACATATAGTGGATTTAATCAGGAAGATGGTATTATAGTGAATAGAGATGCTTTAGATCGTGGATTATTCGTAAGCACACATTATAAAACATTAAAAGAGCAATGTAATAAAAATCATTCAACAGGAGAGGAAGAAGTATTTTGTAATCCTGAAAAAATAGATACATCAAAACAGTTTAATTACGATAAATTGAATAAAGATGGATTTGTTGATAAAAATACATATGTTAAAGCTGGTGATATAATTGTAGGAAAGATAATGCCTAAAAAAATAAAAGGTAAGATACATAATATTGATACAAGTGTTTCTATTAAATCTAATGAAGAAGGCACTGTAGATATGAATTATAAAGAAATTAATAATGAAGGTTATGCTTTTTGTAAGATAAGAATTCGTAATCATCGCAAACCTGCTGTTGGTGATAAATTAGCTTCAAGTATTGCACAAAAAGCAAGTATAGGTATGATATATAATTCTGAAGATATGCCTTATACAAAAGATGGTATTACTCCTGATTTAATAATGAATCCACATGCTATTCCGTCAAGAATGACAATTGCACAATTAATGGAATGTGTATTAGGTAAAGTTGGATGTATTGAAGGTGATATTCAAGATTGCACACCATATAATGATCTATCAGTAGAAGATATTTGTAATAAATTAGAATCTTATGGAATGGAAAAACATAGTAATGAAATAATGTATGATGGATATACAGGAAGACAGATGAAGACTACTATATTTATAGGTCCAACATATTATCAAAGATTAAAACATATTGTATGTGATAAAATACATTCAAGATCATCTAATGGTCCTATTGTATTCTTAACAAGACAACCAAGTGAAGGAAGATCACGTGCTGGTGGTTTGAGGGTTGGAGAAATGGAAAGAGATGCTATATTATCACACGGTGCAAGTTTATTCTTAAAAGAGAAAATGCTTGATTGTTCAGATAATTCTAAACAATATATTTGTAAGGTATGTGGAATGATAATGGTATCAAATAGTGAAAGAAATCTATATAGTTGTAATTATTGTAAGAATGATATAGATCCTTCGCAAGTAAGGATACCTTATGCATTCAAATTGATAATTCAAGAATTGCAAGCTATGAGTATTGCATTAAGAATATCTATTTAATAAATAAAATGAATGAAAATATATTATATTTAGTGCATATGACTGACAATAATATTACTAAAGGTTTAAGAAAATCAACCGAAGATGATCAATTTCCAGGTGTTTATTTTAGTTTAATAACAAAATATAATTTAAAATATGAACGTTTATTTCCTGCGAAAAACTGTTTGATTTTTTCAAAAAAATTATTAGAACAACAAAACTACCATATTAATTTTGTAGATTATAACGGTTTTATAAATGAATCAAATACGTATTTTCCGTGGGAACTAAATAAGGTTGTAAAAAAACTAAAATCACATAAAGGTGATTTTACAAATGAAGTTATATTTCACCATAATATATCATTAGATTATTTATGTCTTAAGATTACATTAAATGATATTAGTTCAAATATTGCAAATATAAATGAATTGATACTTCCTAAATATGAAATGTATAATGATATTAAACCAAATAAAGATATTGTACCTTTTTATTGTTATGCTAAAGAAAATGAATATACTGGAATTAACCCGAAAAAACAAAGTTCAAATACATTTTATAAAAAAATGGCAATTATGTGTAATATAGATACAAAATTAACTAGAGAAGAAATAATAGAAAAAATAAATGAAAAAATAGATGAACTAAATAATAATCGTGAAAAACAAAAATTAAAAGCTTTTAAATTTTTAATTGAAGTAGATAAAACTAAAACTAAAAGTAGATCTTCAACTAAAATACGGACAATATAATTTCTATTTAATGATAAATGTCTTATGAATATGTATTTATTCATAATCCTAAAACAGGTGGTGATACTATAACGGCTTTATTGAATATTGAAAAAACTCATACGCATATTAATTTACGTAAAGATGAAATATTAAATAAATATTCTTTTGTTTTTGTTAGACATCCTGTAACAAGAATAATATCGTGGTATAATCATTTACTAAAGCATTTGTATTTTAAAGATTTAGAAACAAATGAATTGAATGATAAAAGTGAGAGTTATAAATGTTTAAAAAACAATTATAAAATGGGACCAGATAAACATAGGATTTTAGCAGAAAATAATAATATAAATGATTGGATTAAAATTCTTTTGTTAAATATAGATGAATACAAAGATCCTGATTGGGGTCCATTATCATTACAATGTAATTATGTATATGATTTAGATTATAAAACTCAATTAGTAACTGATGTTTATAGATTTGAAAATTATGAAGAAGAATTGAAAAAAGTATTAGTAAAGATAGAACGGGAAGATCTTATAAAACACATTAAAGTTACTAATAATTCAAAACAAGTTAATGAAATACTAAATAAAGAATCATTAGATTTGATTTATAACTATTTTAAGAAAGATTTTGAATTATTTAATTATAAGCTTTGATTCAACAAATAGTAATATATTAGGTAAAATATTTAATAAAAATCTTTTATATTTTATAGGTTTATTGATAGATCTTTCAAATATTTTTTTTGAAGAGATAATATTATTATCATTATTATATTTGTTGTATAATTCATATATATAATAATTTAAAGTTTCTTCAATGTATAAAGAATCATCAAATGGAAATGGTAAATCATCAATTTTATTAATAAAAATAAGATATCTTTCTACATTTAGTTTAATATTATCTAATAAATTTGTCATTTTACTTTTTAGTAGAGGTAAAGATAAAGCATTGAATTAACAGATCTACCGTAAAGTTTAGACAGTTCTTTATCCTCTTCAATACAATATTGTGCTATATTTTTAATTTCTTTTTCAATTTTATCTAATTGATCCATAACATTTTTAAAGGTTTCTATAGTTATATATGGTCTAAAGAATTCTTCAGTGTTATTACTAATTTTACCAAAAGTATTAGTAGATGTAGATGAATCTAGTATATTAAATATACTATTATTAATAGCCATTAATTCGTTATTTGATAGATTAAATATAAGTTCAGTAGCTACATCTTTAAGAGTAAGAACAATTTGTTCTTTTTGTGTTAATATTCTTATTTCATAACAGTTTTTACTTACTATTTCGTTAAAAGCATCACGAGTAATCTTATTAAGAAGAAGATTGATACGTGCTTCTCTATTTGAATTTTCATAATTAATTATTTTAGTACGAATACTAGTAGCATTTTCACTTATATGGAGAATATATTGAATAGAAATTATACCTTTATCCATAATAGTTCTAAACGGTCTAAATACTCGAATATCATAGCAAAAGTTTCTAATATTATTAAATCTGTTAGTATCAAAATCAGTAATTGTTGGATTAGCTATGCAATTGTTAACAACATTATCTCTTTGACGCTGTGTTCCAGCTCTACGTAAATATTCAAGATAATGAGGATTATGAAGATTTTTAGTTAATATTTCCATTGTCTTCCAATTGAATGACGTATTACATTGTGTACAGAACATAACATCACAGCCTGATATTTTAGTAATTCCAAAATTACATTTAGGACAATATTTAGTATCTTTTTTAAGAAGTTTAGCTGTTTTAATATCATCTTCATTACAACTATGATCTTTAATATTTTTATTGTAAGGTTGAAGGCATTTTGAACAAGTTATATGATCACAGATACTACATAGATTAGAATCAGTTTTAAGCATACCATTGCAAGTTGAATTGGAACAAGGACGATTGTAAATAGATTTAACAACAGCCGTTTTTTCATAAATAATTTTTCTTAATTCAATTTTTCTTTTTTCTAGTTCATTTAATTTAATAGAATCTTCAATATACTTTTTGTTATCTTCGTTTATATCTTCTATATATTTATTAAAACGTTCAGTAGCTTTGATATTAATTTCGTGTCTATTTTCATAAAACATTTTAGCAATATTTGGTTTTTTCATTCTTATATTACGTGGCTTCTTCAATTCTTCTTGATATTTATCATCAATTTTTTTTTTATTTTCAGTTCTAATTTCTTGTATAAAAACTGATATTTTACTTTTTTTATAGGAATTTATATAGTTATTAATATCTAGTTTCATACAAGTAATTTTAACATCTTCGTCCATTGCTTTCTCTCTTTTTATAATACGTTCAACGTGAGGTTGTGTATCGGGAAGAAGTGCTAATTGTTCTTCAATACTATTTTTATTAGTATGTATTTTATAGTCTTTTTTGAAAAAAGCGGGTAATAAAGCCTTACTAATATACTTATCATTCCAAGCTGTCTTACAACTCATACAATTAACGTGATTATTAGAAGAATTAATAACAAAGTATCTAATACATTTACGACAAGCCGTAAAATCACAATTAAAGCATTCTACTTTGAAGTGTTTTGTTTTAGTATATTTTTCTATACATATTGGGCAGGAGTTAGATGTCATTTAAAATTTCTAAAAATATTATATCATTTTTATATATATATATAAAAAAATATTAATTATAAATAATATGTATTATCATTCTAAAAAGTTCGATAAAGATGAATTAATTTTAAAAGAAGTGAATTCGTCAGAAAGATACGTATTATTTCCTATAAAATACAATGATTTATTTAAAATGTATAAAAAACAAGCATCTGTGTATTGGGTTGCTGATGAGATTAATTTTGCAGAAGATTTAAAACACTTGGATAAATTATCTAAAGATGAGAAATATTTTGTAAATCATATACTAGCTTTTTTCGCCGGTAGTGATGGTATAGTAATGGAAAATTTAGGAACTCGTTTTTTAGCAGATGTTAATATACCAGAAGCGAAATGTTTCTATGCATTTCAAATAGCTATAGAAGCCGTTCATTCAGAAACTTATAGTTTATTAATTGATACTTATTGTAAAGATGAAAAAGAAAAACACGATTTATTTAAAGCTATTGAAACATTTCCAGCTATTAAAGTTAAAGCAGATTGGGCTTTAAAATGGATAGGTAATGAAGAATGTTCTTTTGCGCAAAGATTAGTGGCGTTTGCTATAATAGAGGGTGTATTCTTTTCAGCAAGTTTCTGTGCTATATTTTGGTTGAAAGAACGTGGTTTATTGCCAGGTTTAAGTTTTGCAAATCAATTAATAAGTCGTGATGAAAGTTTGCATACAGAGTTTGCTTGTATGTTATATCAATATTTGGATAATAAAGTTCCTGAAGAATTAGTATATGAAATGTTTGATGAAGCTGTTGATATCGAAGATCAATTTATAAACGAAAGTATTAAGTGTTCTATGATAGGTATGAATAGTAAATTAATGAAAGATTACATAATGTATATTGGTGATCGTGTATTAGTAATGTTAGGATATAACAAAAGATATATGAAAGAAAATCCATTTCATTTTATGGAATATAGTGCGGTAGATGGTAAGACTAATTTCTTTGATGCTAAAGTAGCAGAATATCAAATTGGTAGTATCAATATTGAAAGTGGTAAAAGTGCTATTCCGGATAAGATAGAGGTAAGTGATGACTTTTAAAAAATGATAACATAAATATATGTTATATATGCCTTACAATATGCGAAAGAGAATTAAAGCGGTTAGTGATAGTGGTTCTGATAATTATAGTTCTGATGATGAAGATTATGTGCCAGTTGATAGTGGAGTATCTCTAAAAGAATTAAATAAAAATCTTAAAGAGTTTAATAAAAACTTTAACAAAAATACATTTTGGAGTAATTTAATATGGTATATTAAATGGTCTATGATAATTTTTAGTCAAATGGTAATTGCTATATATTGTTGTGATTATTTGTATAGTATTATTAATCCTGAATCTATTAATTTTTTTACGATATTTGTAGTATTGCTTAGTATTACAATTATCTCTACAATTCAAATAAGTATCCAACATTATTATAAAAAAATGATCGAATAATATTATATAACTAATGGTTTGTTGTTTTAATTGTGGTATTGAAAATGCAACTAAAAAATGTGCTAAATGTAAATCCGTATGGTTTTGTAGTAAAGAATGTCAAGTTATTGGATGGAAGGAACATAAAAAAGATTGTAAAGATGAAGAAGACCTACTATGGACTAAAGAAGAAAAAAAAGAGTTTTACACAAAAATAAATGCATTACAAAGTAGTTATAAAAATAAGTTTTCAGTAGCTTTAAATAGTTATGAAATAGCTACTGATAAATTAGGACAAATATTTACTATTCAAGCTGATTATATTTATAAAAATATTGAACATCCGAAGTATCCTGAATTAATGGATGAAGTATTATTATTTTTAAAGGATGCTGATACTGAATTTAGATTATTACAATCACATTCAAATAAAATGCTTAATATATACAAAGACGATAAAGACAATGAATGGAATATGACATTATATGCATTTTATGATCAAATGTATGAAGAAACAACAAATTGTAGGGCATTAATATGTAGTGGAATAACACATTGTTATTATTTTCTAATATTATTATTCAAAGATGATACAAAGATGATGGATTATTGTAAGAAATATTGTTTAGCATATTACGATCTTGTGTTGTTATATAAAACAAAAATAAATGATAAATATAAAGATAATATTGATAAAGCTTTAAAACATACTAAAGAAATTGTTTCATTATATAGATCAAGAATGAAATATAATTCTACATTAACCGAATCACCTTATGATGAAGCTATATAAAACCATCTAATGAATTAGATGCTAAATAAATATTTTTTATTAATTTATAAGAACAATATAGCATTATATTAGTAATTATAATTTGTTTTACCATTTAAAATAATAATTTAATATTGTTTTAAATGATTTTAGAAAAATAAAACGGTTGTGCTAGGACTCGAACCTAGAACTTTCAGATTAACAGTCTGACACGCTAACCAATTGCGTCACACAACCAATTAGAGGAATTAATACCTCCTAATTGATTTAAATTGTCTAATGTTTATATCAGTTTATTACAGTCATATAATAATTGTAAAGTATCATTTGTAATGTGTAATTCTTTATTTTTTTGAACAAGTTTATTGATTTGAGATTCATAAGTTTTTTTAATACTTTTCAAATATGCAATTTCTTGATCTTTTTCAGCTAATGTATTTTTAGCATTTAACAAATGTAAGGTTTCATTTGGTGATGAAGAAATATTATAATGTTTTTGAAAACATTCAATTTGATAAGATTGTATATTGTTATTGATTTGTAAAGAATCAATTTCGTTTTTTTGGTTTTTGACTAATTCTCGAGTATTGACTAATTCTTGTGTAATTAATTTACAAAATTCTAGGTTATGTATTTTATTACATTTTTGTTTGCAATTAATACCTTCGGTACAAACAGTAAATTGTTTTTTAGAAATCGCTTCAATACATTTATCATAATTGTGACTAAACATACAGTTATTATATTTACATTCATAACCATTTGTATAATACCAGCAAGTTTCTTGAAAGTTTGACATTTATAATGTATTTAAATTTAATGTTATCATTTTTAAATAAATAGCAAATTATCATATGATTCTATAGAATATATATATGATAAATAATAAAATAATGTTATAATAGGCATTATATAATACATTTAATTATTATTTATTATTGGATACATTGTTATTATTGGTGGCATTGTTCGTGATATTGGATGTAGCATTGGTTGTATTACCGGTCTTCTGTATTTAGCTTTAAGATTGTTAATAACAACATCTAAATTATTCAAAGGTATTAAGGTTGATTTATATTCAGGATGTTTTTTTTTATCATAATCATATTCAAAACAATTACATAAAAAACTTAAACAATTTGTCATACTTCTACAACAATATATATTGTTTGTATCAGTATTATTTTGATCGTTTCCGGATGAATCTTGATCAGTATTATTCACTAAGATCTTTGCTTTTTCATCAAACAATTTAGATTGTTTATCTGCCATATTAGATGGTTGATCATCGCATTCTGTTATTAAAACTTCAAAATCTTTAAATATATTAGTAATTAATTTATCAAATATTTCAGTTTGTGTTGAAATCGTATTATTTTTAATTTCGTATAAAAAGTTTTCAATACTATGACCTAATTTTTCAAAGTTTTTAGCATAACCTTTTGTAATTTCAGTTCTTTCGGCAAATTTACAATATTTCTGTAATCCAGACATTATAGCCACAAAAATACTAAGAATAGAAATTACAATTTTAGTTTTAGAATTAGTATGTAAATAATTATCATTGTCTTTATCCTCTAATTCAACTGTTTGCATTGTAGAAACTATACCTAAAACGCTAGTTAAAATAATTAAAGGAAATGCGATTAAATTACTACAAAATGATAAGTATCCTGAATATTCTCGGTAGATGTTTGCATTTACATCACATTTTATAGCAGTGTATATAAGTTCGTGTGCAATAGTATTAGTACTAGTTTTTAATAAATTTACAGATTTATTTGACATTAACATCTTTTATTATTATATATTAAAATGTGTAAATGTTTGCCTATATTTAAGAAAAAAAAGGTTAAAAAAGAAGAAGAACTGACTTATGAAGAATTATTAGTTTATGGATACTAATAATAAAATGAGTTATATCAAAAGAATGTTTTCAGATATATTTATGTGTAGTTGTATAGAGAAAAAGAAAATGGTTAAAAAGGACGAAGATGATCTAAGCTCTGATGAAGAATATAGAGATACATATGTTAAATATACAAATAATAATGTAAGTTTTGATGAAGAATATAATGAAACGTTTTATTATGAATCACACGTATAAAAATGATGGTAATATTATATATTTAATATAAAATGGCTGTAGAAGGGCTTACGTTTATTAAAGATAATCTTGAAGACATTGGTTTTGATCTATCTAACTCACCATATGATGAGTTGATAAAAGAATCGTATATTAATGAAGTGGTTGCTAGTAAAATCGGAGAAGTTAAGGATGTAGCTAATATTAGTTGTGTGGATAAAAATGCTAGACAGGGTTTTTTGATGATTTATTTAAATTTGTTTAAAGTAGTTCCTAAAGGATTATATATTTATAGCTATTATATAGCTGAGGATATTGTAGAACCGGAAGATAGAGATGACATCCGTGATTCATCTATATATGATGTTGAAGGTTTTCCTATATTTGACAATATGTTAGATGTGATACAAGAATGTTATAAGTTTCGTTTTGAAATACAAGAATATAAAGAACCATCATATGTTCATATTGAACATATTCATAATTGTATACGTATGTTATTGACCTTATATTTCTTTTATGATGATATTCCTATTGATGATGTGTAATTATCAGTATAAAAATAAGATTTTATAGAGTATCTAACAAGCTTGTGCGGTGAGTATTAAAGTGTAAAAATTACATATTATTGTAAATAAAAATGCATTTTTTTATAAAAAAATGAATTCAATATTTTTATATTTGGTAAGAAATGAACTTCATAACAATGTTGAAAGACGATACTATTGCTGATATCTTCGGCAAGGTTGTTGATGATCTTGAGAAAAAACTAGAAAATATTGAAAAAATAGTTGGTGATCTTGAGGAAATGTTAGATGGTCTTGAAATACAGAAACTTGAAACATCAAATGAATATTATATTGTGTATAAGGATATTTATTATGCTATGCCAAATCATCTATTTAGTGTATTTAATGAACCTAAAGTTGTTATTCTAGATTATCCGTATAGAAGCGAGATATTAAGATATCCTACATATTTTGATATATTACGTGAGGGTTTTAAATCATCTTATGATCCTGAAGAAGAATATAGAAGTTATTATAGTGGTTTTTCAGGATCTTTGGCAGATATAGAAGAAAAAGAAGAAATAGATGGTGTTAAATATTATAAGTTGTTTTTCTATCCTGGTTGATTTTTACTGTGATTTGTTTAGGTTTTATTGGATATTTTATAATTTTTGATATTTAATTAACATATAAAATCTAAAAATTATTTAATTTTATATAATAAAATTTGTTCTATTTTATCTATTAATAGAGATCTATTGAATTCATATGACGCAAGTTCTTCATCTCTATCATTAGACATATATACAAATGGAAATCCTCTTGTATCATCATCAAACCAATCACTATTAAAATAATATTTTAAATCATAATTTTTATTAATTTTTAATTTTAATGGTTCCATTGTAGTTTCAAGTTCTAAATATAATGGTTCATAACATTCTGCAAATATGCTATCCATTATATCATCTTTCAAAGTATCGAAGTGAGACATTTAGGTATTATTTTATTTTGTTATCATTTTTAATAAAAATTATATTATTTAAAACTTTAGGTGTATCCTAATATAAATGATTAAAATATATGTTTTAAATTTAAAGTCTAGAACTGAAAAGCTATTAAAAATAAAAAAACAATTAGATGAACAAAAAATTAAATATGAAATTTTTGAAGGTATTGATGGTAAAGATTTAGATTTAAATTATTTGAAAGATAATGAAATAAAAATATGTAATAACTATTATTGGACAATAAAAAAAAGAAATATGACTTATGGTGAATTAGGTTGTACACTATCACATTTAAAAATATATGAAAAGCATATTTTATCAAATGAGAGAGATTTTTGTTTAATATTAGAAGATGATGTTATAATTCCGGATAATTTTCTAAGTAAATTAGAAAATATTACATTTGAAATTACTAAAATTCCAAATTGGGATTTAATTTATTTAGGACGTAAAAAAATGAATTTTGGTAAAGATGATGAAGAATACAATAATGATTTATTCATTAAATGCGGTACAAGTTGGTGGTCTTGTGGATATATAATAAATAAAAAGGCTTGTAATTATATATTAAACAGCAAAATAAAAGAAAATTTAATAACAATTGATGAATATTTATCAATTGTAAGTGGATGTTGTTATCCTGAATATTTATTATATTTTAAAATAGATAGAATATTAGAATGTTATTCATTAAAAGAATTAATTATATATCCAAATTCTGATGCTTTTTTTGAAAGCGATACAGAAAATTCAAACAGAATATATCAATATGATGATAGTTTAACAATAATTGGAGTAGCAACCGTAAAAAATGATGGTTATTATAGATTTATTAATAGTTGTAAATATTATGGATTGAAATATAAAATATTAGGTGAAAATAGTGATATTGAATTTTCATATGGTAATGTTGAAAAATTATTATTTTTAAAAAGAGAAATATTTATGAGAAATGATAATGAAATAGTATTAATATCAGATGTATCCGATGTAATATTAATGACAACAGCAGAAGAAATTTTGAAAAGATTTAAAGAAATGAATGTTTCGATTTTATTTTCTGCAGAAATGGTTTGTTGGCCAAATGTGAGTTTATCAAATAAATTTCCAAAAACAGATTCAAAATACAAATATTTAAATAGCGGTGGTTTTATTGGAAAAGTAAAATATCTAAAAGAAATATTTATTAATAATAATTTTGATAATATATATGATGACCAATTATATTTTCAACATTGTTTTTTAAATAATAAAAATATATTTTTAGATTATGAATGTAAAATCTTTCAAACATTTGATAGCACTATTTTAAATAATAATATTGATAGTTGTCATTTTCACGGTAATGGTTGTTCAAATGGTAAAAAATTGTTTGATTTATACAGTTTTAGTAGATATAATTTCTTTCATAGAAATAGTTTAAAAGCAAAAGAAGAATTCAATATTTTAGTATATATATATAATAGTAATAACACTATAATTGAAATAATAAATTCAAATATAAAAAATTATAAAAATACAGTAATACTCGATGAAGTTTTGATAATAACTAATATGTTAACTTATAGTCATTTATGGATAATAGATGGAAATTATATATTTGAAGGTAATGAAATATTAAATAAATTAATAGAATTAGATAAAGTTTTTTCAACTATAGTAATGAAAAATAATCAAAATGGTAGTTTAAGTTGTAAAGTTGCAAATTTATTCTTAGACTATGATAGTAAATTAGCAATAGTTGAAAATATAAGATCAAATATATTGATAAAAACAAATTATTTAAAAACAGCATCAATAAATGAATTAACTATAGATGCTTTAAATATATTATTTAAAGATAAATTAATAACGGTATTTGGATTAATAAGTGATATTATTTATAAAAATATAAATAGCACTTATGTTATATGCAATTGTAAACAAAAATTATATGAAACAAAACAATTATTTGAATTTGATTTTTTTATTTTTGACAAAATAAATGAAAATGATATTAATTCATATGGCGTAAGTAAAGATTTAGATCATTCATATGGCGAATTAATAAATTTTATATCTCATATGGAAATATTAAAAAAAAGTAAATTATGTAGTGATGAATATATAACAATTTATGAAGATAATATAGTAATACGTGATTCTTATGATTATTTAAAAAATATTTATAAAAATATCAAATCATTAGATTTTGATTTAATAATTTTAACAGATCAGTTGAATAAAGAATATAATAAAGATAATATAATAAATATAGATTTATATTTAACTAAAATTTATAAAATAAATAATGTTATATTGGGATATATTATATCTAATCGTGGTATAAATAAATTTTTAAATAGTAATTATAATAAGAATATAACACGTATTGATAATTTTATAAATAATTTTCATAAATATAGTAATGAAAAATTAGATATATATCAAACTAATATTAATATAGTATCATTAAATACTAAATTAATTAAATATGACAAAAGAATTAATTCTAAATTATATGAACAAAATGAAAATTATACTATAATATATTTAACATTATATAAATATAACAGTATTTTTATAAGAAATTGTGAATTATTGGGAATAAAATATAAAATAATAAAAGTGAATGAAAAATTAACTATAAGCAATAAAAATCTTAAAAATATTAGTAAAACTTGTGATACAAAAAATATAATATTATTAAATTGTTTATCAGTGATAATATTCAATAAACCAAAATATTTAGTAAATTTTGAACATATTCTAAACTTGGATAATAACTATATTGTATACAATAATGATAATATTTTAAAGAAAAAAATAATAAATGAGAAAACTGATAATTATTTTATAAAGTATACAGATGTAGATGAAATTGATTTAAATTCAATGATAATGGAATTTGAAGATATAAATATAAATGAAATGTTAAGTATTTTCAATAATTTAAAAATAAATTTTGATCAATATAATAATTATAAAAAAATTGACGAATATGTATTAATTAATAAAACTATAATAATAGCAATATTTTTAGAAACTAATGATGATATAAATATAAATAAAAATTATTATATAAAAATAAACGATTTTATAATAAATTTACGAAAAAATATAAAAGTAGGTGTATTATTTTATTCAAATAGAAAATTAAATGAAACATTTAATGTAGTTAAAAATATAAATGAAATAAATATTGAATCTATAGATTATATATGGTATTTAGATGTATCATATAAATTAGATAATATAAATACAGATTTATTGTATAATTTATTAGAATATAATAAAGATATAATAAATTTTTTACAAAAAAATGAAAATGATGAATTACATATGTATGATAATGATATATTGATAAGTAATAGTTCCAGATGTTGGATTGTCAATAAAATATTTGGTAATTTTTTAATAAAAAAAGCAATATTTGATGAAATTAAAGATGAAAAACATATATTGATTGGGTGTGAAAAATTAAATATTGTATTTCATACTGTAAATAATTTTAAATCTAATCAAAAAAATACCTTTGAAGAAATAAATTTTGATAAAATTGATATAAAAAACGTATTAATATATGATAGAATTGGTGATCATAATATATATTGTAATTTTTTAATTTATTATTTTAATAAAAATAAAGTATCTATAGATGTTTTATTACCAAACTATAACAATATAGATAAAAAATTAATATATAATAAAATAGATAATATACAACAGCTTAATTATGATATTATTATAGTAATAAATGAATTAAATAATTTAAGCGTTTTTAGTAAATGTATAGATATAGTGTTGATAAAGGTAAACAATAAAAGTAATATTACATATGATATGAATGTAAATATAATAACAACATATCCAAGTGATTATTATTTTAATTTTTTTTATAAAAAAAATGAAGAGTATCCAATGAATGAAAATATTGGCTATAGTTGTGATTCAATAAAAACATATATTTTTAATGATAAAACAAATTTAATATATTTTGATATTAATAATAGTAACTTAAGTGAATGTAAATATTATATAATATCAGAAAAGCAATTTGATTCTAATAAATATAGAATAAATACAATATTATGTAAATTATTTGTTTATGGTTGTATTCCAATAATCCCAAAACATATGAAAAATAAATATAATTTAGAGGGGTGTATAATTTATATTAATAAAAAAGTAATAATAAAAAATATAGAGAATTACGATGTTAATAATAGTAATGAACAAAAATTTCATAAAATATTACAATCTTTTATTTTTTTGGAAGATGATATAAATAAATGGGAAGAAAAATATATTAATAAAAAATATGAAATAGTAAAGATTGATACATATATATGTAAATTTGCCTTTTTTTCAGATTATTTTTGTAAAAAGTTAATTAGAAATGCTGATAATAAAAACAATTGGCATGATATAATAAATGTTAATTCGCAATATGATGTAAGATTTAATACAGAAGAAAGTGTTCCAACCTATGATGTAAATTTAACTGATTTAGGTTTATATGAATGTTTTAATTATATAGTTATGAATTATATTTCAAAGATTGTGAAAGAATTATATAATTGGAGTACAGTGCACATACATAGAGTTTTTATAGTAAAATATGAAATAGGCAATCAAGAGTATTTAAAACCACATTATGATACTTCTACATATACAATTAATATATTATTGAATGATAAATTTGAAGGAGGGGGGACACATTTTATAAATGAAAATATATCAATAAATGATAAAGTAGGGACAATTATATTACATCCTGGGTTTCCAACTCATTATCACGAAGGTTTAAAGATACTATCGGGTAAAAGATATGTATTAATAGCATTTATAAAATGAATTATAAAATAAATGGTATTTAGTAGAATTAAAAGTATAGGTGCATTAAACAATGTTAAAATAAGTGATATGTGTTTGGTTTTTAAAAGAGATGTTGATTTATCTAGCGAATCTTCTGTAAATGCAATAGATTTTAAGAATTACTTTTCAACAATGTCTTTTTCAAATTTTTATAAAACAAACTTGGAATTAAAAGAATTTCTTGAAAAAAAAGGTGATAATATAAAGCATGATCAAGTTTTGAATATACCTGAAAATAGCAATATTCCATCCAAAGGTGAAATAAGTATTAGAAATTTTGAAAATTCAAAACAATATGATATATTAGAATGTGAATTTACTAGTTCAATTCTTTCTGAGTGTAAAAGTATAGATTTTTTTACTAGTGTTAACTCATTAGCGAGTAGTGAAATAATTAGATTAAATAATAATATAGATATTATAAAGTATAAGATTCTATCACCAAAAGAAATTGTAAGTGTATCACCAGACATTGGTGCAATTGATGTTAATTTTGATAATAATATATTTACAAATTTAATAATAATTGATATATATACAGATACGTTAATAACAGGAGATCATGGAGCAGCAGTAAGTGGAACTAATGCTAGTGGTTTAGATGGTGGTGATGGATCCAAAGGTAATAAAGGGAGTTCAGCTATTATATTTAAAAACGCACCTTCTGGAATAAAAGCATATATATATCAAAATGGTGATATAATAAAAGGTGGTTTTGGGTCAGATGGTGGTAATGGTGGTAATGCTGGGAAAAAAGCTATGTCAGAAGCTTACATTCCAGAAGTTGCAGAAGTTAAAGCTGTAACAGGTGTATATCAGAAAACATACAATATAGACCCCGATCTATTTAGATACGATGTATTTGGTCGAGAATTTATAAAAAACGGTTTTTGGGCTATGTATGAAAATGGTGGTAGCATTTATTTTGGAATATTTAATAACAACAAAGCACCAGAACTAACAGGCTATCTTCTTCCCGATAATCGTGTTGGAAAAAGAAAAGCTTCCAGTACCGATCAGATAAGAACCATGCTCAAATCGGATTATCATTTAAAATCAGGACAAATAGAATTGAGTGACAACAAAGGATGGACTACGATGCAGTTTAAATCTTTTTCGACTTTGCCGAGCGATTGTGGGACACAATTGGCTAACTGGACTGGGTGGGGAAGTAAAGGAGATAGATATGGAGCAGTAGGCGGAGCAGGAACTGCTTATCTGTATGCATATGGTCCAACGGCACCATCCAATCCTGGAAGTGGTGGTTCAGCTGTAACTACAATAACAACCCATAGAAATTTTTCTGCGAGGATCCCGTATAAAAAAGGTCATGAACAACAACATGCAGCTGCAACACACGCTACAACTGGAGGAGCGGCAACTGCAAGAATACATAACGCAACAAAATCTTTCATTCCCAAGGCAGGATCAATTGGATCTTCTCCTGGTCCTAATAATATACCTGCTGATACTACCAATATTAGTTCTAGTATAAAAGATCCAGGACAAAAAGGAAAAGGAGGAGATGCTGGTTCAGATGCATCTGAAATTAGCGTAGTTCCAAGTGATAACGGAATGTTTTACCAGTTAATAAACATTACGGAATAACTTGAAACTATTTTATTTTATCTACAAAATTATTGTAATGTATAACTTTATGTAATATTATTAAAAGTATATCAATATAAACACAACAAACTTAAAATAATAAAAATGGATTTAATATTTGAAAATAAACAAAGAAATATAAAAGCTTATAAAAGCTATAATGTTATACAAAAAACTAATAATATAGGAAATATTTTATTGAATGGTTTAATACATTGGGATACTATAAGTGATGAAGAAGTTCAAAATATTAAAAATATAATAACAAATAATGGTGTTGGTTTTAAAGGATATACGATAACGGATGCAATTGTAATGCAAAATGATACTAAAGATATTCATTATTATGCGTATTTTAATGAGAATAATGTAGAACTTTGGTATATAACAGGTGTATATGATATGGTAATGTGTGATAATAGATTGAAATTTAATGATTTATTATTTTTTTTACAAGCTTAAAAATGATGATCTTAATAAATAACAATTAAAATGGAAGATTATACGAAAGATATATTATTTAAGCAACGTGTAAAACATCTTGATCAACTTACGATTGAAACATTAGTAATTTTTAATAAAGAAATATTAGATAAAATTGTAGAAAATCCAAATATCAATTATAAAAATAAATTAGTAAAATTAGAGAAATATATAATAAAACCATTAATACCTAAAGATGCTAATAAATTATATGACAAATTAGTAGAAATATTAAATAATAGTTTTAATATAGGAGAGGATGATAAAAAATATGAATTATTTACAAAAGAAGTATCAAAGTATGTAATAATGTGTATAAATAGTTCAACGTTTGATTTAAAAAAGTTAGTTTGGAAAGAAATATTAAGTGATGATTACTACGGAGATGGAAATGAAGATGAAATAATTAAAGCAATAATTAAGAAAAATAAAAAAATAGATTTAGGTTTATTTTTAAATTATAGTAAGTATGGAAGGTATGTGCCTTTCGGTAGATTTAGAGAAATTATAACAGTAGTTAATATTCCTGATAGGATAGATACTACTACGTGTAATTATATTAAAAATAATTTAACATTACAATATACAAATAAAACTAAAATAAATGGATTATTTTATAACGGTCCAGTGATAGAATATAAGTATAATAAAAATGGTAGTATTGTTATAACAAATAATAATAAATTAAAAGTAATAGTAAAGATCTTACTGAATTGTAAATCATTAATGTTGATAAGTGAATATTTGAAAGAAACTCCGGTTTTTGATGTAAATAAAGAAGATACTTTGTATTTTGTAGGAAGATATGAAAATGAGAATAGATCAATATATGAATTACAAAAAAAAGAATTTAAAAGAGTCTTAAGTGAAGAATTGAATAGTAGAGCAGATAGTAATACACGTTTGTATATAAGATTGAGAAAGATAATAGAATCGCATACTGGTAGAAGTGAAAGTTAATTCGTATGAAAAGAAATTAAAGAAAGTGATAGATGGGGGAAGTATAAGTAGATCTTAAGTTATTTATTGTTTTTAATAATAAAGATATGAATATTAAATATATTTTATTAGCATTATTAATTATAATAATTTTATTATTAATTTATTGTTTATTAAATAGAAAAACCGAAGGATTTAAAGAACTTAAAAGATTAAAAAAGTCTGCAGTTAAAGTGCCAATAACGTGGCAAGATCTTAATATTGATGAACTTAGAACAGTATACAATGAACTTAAAGAAAGTATTGAAAGAAAACTGAAAGTGGATGCGGATGAAATGGAAATAATATTAAACTACAAAAACGTTGATTATAAAAAAACTGAAATAATAAAGATAAAAGATCGTAAAGTGCAATTAGAATCATTAGTAAGATCATTAGATGATTGGAATAAAAAGTTTGATAGTGAAGCATTGAATAAAACAAGTAAAATAGAAGAAATAGATATTAAAATAGAAGAATTGGAAAGGAATAAAAGTGCTATTTCTAGTAATTTTGAAAGTAAAAAAGAATTATATATGTTAAACAATTTTATATTACAAATAATTTAAAATAAAATGAAAAGTAAAACGACAGAAGTGAAGAGTTCAAGTATGTCAAAAAGATCAACTGTGAGTGGTAAAAAGAGTTCAAGTATAGGTGATGAAATCTACGAAAAATATAATATAAATGAAAGGTTAATAAAGGTCATAGATGGTGATAGAAAAAGGTTAAATATCTTATTAGAAGAAATATATAAAAACAAGTTAAATGAATTGAAAGAATTAAGCATGACGCCTTATACAAAAGAAAATGAAATAAGAGCTTAATTTATTTTATACAGCTTTAAAAATAGTAAGATTTTTAGATAACTCATTCCAATATTGATATTAATTATCAATATTGTTATTTTTTAATAAATTGATAGCATTAGGATTGGATGCTAAAAAAGCCCAATCTATTTTATTTTGATTATTT
>ENA-UOXV01001825-UOXV01001825.1-marine-metagenome-genome-assembly--contig:-NODE-1825-length-28901-cov-8.063822_pt1 | contig 28901 bp, 19 predicted proteins | sample MGYA00238165_ERZ766961 | MGnify/ENA primary metagenome ERZ766961 (study PRJEB28924, sample SAMN03173240) | marine metagenome | biome: Marine; feature: Water; material: Subsurface seawater | place: North... | reverse complement strand
TCCGTGCAGCCTTGCACCTCCGTGTAATCGGCATCCCTAAGACACCTAACCGAGAATCCAACTCGAGGATTGTCGTAGTACCGGTAGATGCCTGGAAAGCTGGTGTTCAAGGTCCGGAACCAAGCAACGCCGCCACTGGGCGAAGAACTCCACCAGTAGCCGTCGCTCCCGGCACTGCCGAAGCTGCCATTGGTGTACCTGCGGTAGCCGCCCGGAAGGGCCGAAAACCCAAAGTCGTCCGTGCCGTTGCCGACACCATTCCACCCATAAGTCGATTTCAAAGCTGTTCCCTCCGTTCCACTGAAGCCTTGTGAGGTGATGTAATCTTCCAGATCCGTCCATTCCCCATCGGTTGGGACATGCCAACCGCTCGGGCACAGGCCACGAGCATCGTCCACCGCGTACCAGTTGTACAGGCGGCCATACTCCGACAAGGACTGCGCCTCGTCGCACGCATCGATGTCAGGACTATAGTTTTCGCAGGAGCTGCTGCCCTCGCCATACACCGCAGTGGCTCCAGAAGTGGTCGACGTCCACTCCCCGTCCGTCAAACCCGCCGGAATCACATCGCCGTTGCGGTAGGTCGTCGTGCGCAGGTTCTCCGCAAACCAGCATTGGTCGCCGATTTGGACCACGTCATAGGTGTAGCCGTCCGTGCTGGGTGACTCGCAAGGCGAAGCCAACGTGGCGCAGCTGCCGTCGTCAACGTTGGCACTCGCGTCATATTCAGTGTAGGCCGGGTCGGTACATCCTTGCACCTCGGTGTAATCCGCATCCCTTAGACAGCGCACGGAGAGTCCAAATTGAGGCTCAATGAGGTTATCCCCGAGAAATATTGGATACCCCCAGTTCAAGATCAAGGACCAAGGATAGGTATCTGTGGGAGAGGAACTCCACAAGTTGAGGTCAGAACCAGCCAAGTCGAATTGGCCATTGCCTGCACGTAAGCCGCCCGGGAGGCCCAAAAACCCGAAGTCATCCGTGCCATTGGTATTGGTTCCTGGAATATCTGTTCTCCACCCATAAGTCGACTTCAAAGCGGTGGCCTCACTTCCCGAAAAACCCTGAGCGCTCACATGATTCTCTAAATCTGTCCAATCGCCTTGTGTGGCCACGTGCCAGCCGCTTGGACACAAGCCCAATGCATCGTCCACGGCATACCAATTGTACAAACGGCCATACTCCTCCAATGCCTGAGCCTCATCACATGCATCGATATCTGGACTATAATTGAAGCAATCGCTATCGCCCTCGCCATACACCGAAGTGGCTCCGGAGGTCGCTGCCCCCCATTCTGAGTCATTCAAGCCCGAAGGAATCTCAGTGCCGTCGGCATACACCGAAGTCCGAAGGTTCTCCGCAAACCAACATTGGTCACCGATTTGTACCACGCTGTAATTGTAGCCGTCCATGGAGGGTGAACTGCACGCAGGCGCCTCCTCGCAATTGCCAAACAGAGCAAGCAGATGGGTGAGGTCACCAATGTCAATGACACCATCTCCATCATAGTCAGGATCATAGTTTGGATTCATGGACTCCATTCCTGCATCGTCCGGCATGAGAATGACCAGGAGCGACAACACATCCATTACGGTGTAACAGTCGTTGTTGTCGAAATCCGAATCGTAATTGGGATTGCCTTGGGCAAACACAAAACCAGGAAGCAAAAGGAGAAACAATACAATCTGGCGCATAGAGAAATTTCAATGGAATTCCTTGTAAGCCAAAATATTTTCGACATCCGGATATAATCGAATTTCTAATCCAGAAATAGACCCCCCGCTGCGACATCACCTGACGCCTATACCCTCCGACATTGCGCTCAGCTGCCCTGAGACAAGGCGTTAGACGCGACATTCACGAGCCCGTGAAGCCCGCCAAATCAAACGGGCGCGGAGTGATCGCCGGATTTCGTCCTGCGGCCGAAATCCGGCATGTACTCCCGGTCGGCCTCCGGCCTCCAAAGTTTTAAAGGTTCAACCCTCCTTCGCTTCGCTCAATCGGCATCCCTAAGACACCTGACTGAAAAGCCGCTCCGTGGACTGAAGTCGTCGCTCCGGTAGACGTCTGGAATGCCGTTGTACAAGGACCGGTACCAAGCATCGCCGCCACTGGGCGAAGAACTCCACCAGAGGCCGCTGCTCCCGGCATAGTCGAAGAGGCCAACGTCGCCGTTGCGGTAGCCGCCCGGAAGGGCCGAAAACCCAAAGTTGTCCGTGCCGTTGCCGCCACTACTCCAACCTGACGTCGACTTCAAGGCCGTGCCCTCGGTTCCGTCGAAACCCTGTGAAGTGATGAAGTCTTCCAAATCCGTCCACTCTCCATCGGTCGGAACATGCCATCCGCTTGGGCACAGGCCGCGCTCATCGTCCACCGCGTACCAATTGTACAAGCGGCCATACTCCTCCAATGACTGCGCTTCATCGCAAGCGTCGATGTCAGGACTGTAGTTGTTGCACGTGCTGCTGCCCTCACCGTAAACCGCTGTGGCGCCCGAATTGGTCGTCGTCCACTGTCCGTCCGTCAAGCCCGCAGGAATCGCATCGCCGTTCTGGTAGGTCGTCGTGCGCACGTTCTCGGCAAACCAACATTGGTCGCCGATCTCCACCACCGAATAGGTATGGCCGTTAAATTCAACGCTGCTGCACGAATCCGAAGCGCAGCTGCCGTCGTCGGTGTTGGCGGCAGGGTCATAGTTTAAGTCAGTGGCATCTGTGCAACCTCCAACCACAGATGTGGCGCAGCTGCCGTCGTCCGTATTGGCCGAGGCGTCGTATTCGGTATAGGCTGGGTCCGTGCAACCGTTCACAACTGCCGTGACACAGCTGCCGTCGTCCGTATTGGCGCTGGCGCTGTATTCAATGTAGGCTGGGTCCGTGCAGCCGTTCACAACTGCCGTGACACAGCTGCCATCGTCCGTATTGGCGATGGCGTCATATTCAATGTAGGCTGGGTCCGTGCAGCCTTGAACCTGGGTGTATGTGGTTCCATTGCTGAGGTGAACCTGGTAAGAACCATCGGGCTGAAGGATGATGCTGTCGACTGAAAAATTCAAAAAAGCCGCGGAAAGGTCCTGGATGTTGAACAGTTCACAGTCGTCTTGACAGAAGAAAGGCGCCGACGCCATGAGCATCATCGCGGCAAGTAAATGGCGCATTTGGTTTGGTTTAAGTCACGGCATTCAACTCCGCGAGACTTAAAAATAAAGCACAAGGCACTTATTAGCAGTCAACAAGCACCCCTGATTTGTGTGTGTGTGTGTGTGTGGCAGACAGCAAATCAGAGGGAGCGGGACCACTCGAAGCCCTCGCGGATGGCGCGTTCGGCGTCGATGCCGTAGGCTTCCTTGGCGCCGCCAATCACCGTGACGGGGATGCCGGTGGCCTCGAGGGCTTCTACCGGCTCGTTGTTGGAGAGTTGGCCCGAGCAGAACACCACGTTGTCGAGCTCGAGGAACTGCTCCTCGCCACCGACTTCGATGCGCAAGCCGCCGGGCTCGATCGCTTTGTAGGTGACGCCGGGGATGGCCTGGACGCCACGGAAGCGGAGCGTAAGGCGGTGGATCCAGCCCGTGGTCTTGCCGAGGCCCTTGCCGGGCTTGCCTTCCTTGCGCTGCAGGAGATAGAGCGTGCGGCCGTTGCTGGGGCGCTGTGGTTCAATGAGGCCGCCATCGTGCTCAAGGGTGCCGTCGATGCCCCAACTCTTGCGGAAGCCGTCGACGGTTTCTTCGCCGTGGGGATGCGAAAGGAAGTCGGCCACGTCGAATCCAATGCCGCCGGCGCCGATAAGGGCTACGCGCTGGCCCACCTCCACTTCGCCCGTCAGGACCTTGTCATAAGGCACCGCAATCGGCAGGTCGTTGCCGGGGATGCTGGGCACGCGGGGCCGAATGCCGGCGCACCATGCCACGGCTTTAAACGGGTCGCCCTTGTCTTGGGCCGCGCCCACATCGGTGGGCTCAAAGCGGGTGCCGAGGTGAATGCGGACACCGTGGCGGTCGAGCTCGTGCTGGTAGTAGCGCAGGGTCTCTGCGAACTCTTCTTTGCCCGGGATCTGATGGGCAAGCAGGAATTGGCCGCCGAGTTTTTCTTGGGTCTCGTAGAGGTCGACGGTGGCGCCGCGCTTGGCGAGTTCGAGGGCGGTGGACATGCCCGCCGGGCCGCCACCTACGACGGCATAGCGGCCTTCGAGGCCTTGTGGGGCGGCCTTGGTGAATTCGGTTTCGCGGCCGGCGCGCGGGTTGACCACGCAGCCCGCCACCTTGCCCTTGAAGGTGCGGTCCAGGCACGCTTGGTTGCACGCGATGCAGGTGTTGATCTCGCCTTCCCGACCATCGATGGCCTTGGCGATGATCTCGCCGTCGGCGAGCCAGGGGCGCGCCATGGAAACGAGGTCGGCACAGCCGTCGGCCAGCACCTGCTCGGCCACCTCTGGCATGTTGATGCGGTTGGTGGTCACCAGCGGGACGCCGACCTGGCCCATGAGCTTCTTGGTCACCCAAGCGAATCCCGCGCGGGGCACCATGGCGGCGATCGTGGGGATGCGCGCCTCGTGCCAACCGATGCCCGTGTTGATGATGTCGGCACCAGCGGCCTCGATGATTTGCGCCTGTTCCACCACCTCGCCCCAGCCGTTGCCCTCCTCCACGAGGTCGAGCATGCTCAGGCGGTACATGATGGCAAAGTCGGGGCCGCAGGCCTGGCGGATGCGCGAGACGATCTCTTCCGGGAACCGCACGCGGTTGGCGAAATCGCCGCCCCATTGGTCGGTCCGGTGGTTGGTGCGCCGCACCAGAAACTGGTTGATGAGGTAGCCTTCGGAGCCCATGATTTCGACGCCATCGTAACCGGCTTCACGGGCCAGCACGGCGCAGCGGACGTAGGCGCGAATGGTCCGTTCCACGCCCCTTCCACTGAGCGCCCACGGACTGAACTTGCTGATGGGCGCCTTACCCTTAGAGGGCGCGACGCAGAACGGATGGTAGCTGTAGCGGCCGCCGTGCAGGATTTGCAGGGCAATGCGGCCGTCGGAGGCGTGGACTGCGTCGGTGACCTCGCGGTGCTTGGCCGCTTGCGACGAGCGCATGAGCGCCGCCCCGTGGGGAGCGAGCTTGCCTGCGCGGTTGGGACTGATGCCGCCGGTGACGATGAGGCCTGCCCCACCTTCGGCCCGCTCGGCATAGAATTGGGCCAGCTTGGTGAAGCCGCCCGGTTCTTCCTCGAGCCCCATGTGCATGGAACCCATAATGGAGCGGTTGGGCATACGCATGCCCGCCACATCGAGCGGCTGCAACAAATGGGGATACTTGGCGTGTCGGGGTGCAGAACCGGTCATGGCCCCAAGTTCGGACATACCCGGCAATGCCCCGTCTCAGGCACGGGAGTATTCAACCCGAACCTTATTCGTGGTCCAGCACGCAGCGCACCGACATGCCAAATTGATTCTGGATGGCACTGCGGTTGACGCCAGGGTTGGTGGCGCTCAACACCCGATTGAGGGCACTGCCCAGCGGCGCCGTAGCGGTGGAACTCCACCAAAAACCGAGTTCTCCTTCTCCGGCGTAATTGCCTCCACCAAAATCAAAAGGCTCACCGTTGCGGACCCCTCCTGGGGCTCCGGCAAAGCCTATTTCATCAGTTCCATTGCCACCGGCAGGCCAACCCGATGTGGCCTTCAACGCTACGCCCACTTCCGCTGCCACCCCGCGGAAAGACCCGACCTCATAGGCGTCATCCGGGTGCATGCCCACCGTCAGCTCCAGGGTAACCCAATCGTCATCGGTAGACACATGCCAACCTGCAGGGCACAGCCCCCGTGCATCGTCCACAGCAAACCAATTGTACAGGCGGCCATACAAGGCCACATTGGCTTCGTCATCGTCATAGAGTGTCCGCGCACCGTTGAGCTGTTCAGTCCAAGTTTGCGCGTCTGCCACATGCGGAATCGGCGTTCCATCGGCATATTCCGTCGTCCTGAGGTTTTCGGTAAACCAGCAATCCAAGCCCATCTGGATGACGGAATAGCTGTGCCCATCAAACGTTGGAGAAACACACAAATCCAAAGCTTCGCAAGTGCCAAACCAAGTCAACAAACCTGTGAGGTCCGTGATGGTAATGTTTCCATCACCATCAAAGTCGGGATCGTAATTCGGGTTGGGTGAATCCGAAGCTGGAACATCGGGCAACATCAGCACCAAGAAGGACAAAATGTCCATCATGGTGTAGCATCCATTCAAATCATGGTCGGGATCGTAGTTCACATTCTCCTGTGCGAGGAGAAACCCAGGAAGACACAGCACACACAGCAAGAATCGGCGCATCCCCACAAGGTGGTCAATTTTCGGTGTAACGTCTTGATAATTAGACAAAGGACCGATTCAACCCGGCATTGATTTATAACGCGTTTGAATCCCACCGCAGTCCTCGCTCAGGGGTCGGTACACGGCGTACCGAACACGCCGAGCAACATGAGCATGTCCTCGATGTCCACAAGACCATTGCCGTTGAGGTCCTCAGCGCAAATGGCACTTTCAATCACGCACTGCTGCAAGGCAGGCGACCACACCGTGCCTGCTCCGCAGAGTGCATTGAAGGTGCAAGACCCGTCATCTTGGGTCGCTTCAGGGTCGTAGTTGTCGGCCACCTCCATGGTGCACCCGGCACCGGAAGTTTCAAGCAGCGCCCAATCCACGTGTCGCGTCACAGCAAACAAACCGTTCATCCACGTCCAAACGACTTCCGTGGGCTGCCCAATGGCCGCAACAAATTCAGTGGAATCCAAAGCAACACCATTTACCGTCAGCCCCGTCCAATGTGGCGGCGACGTCAATACCAATGCCACCGAATCACCGGGAAGCTGCGCTCCAAAGGCCACATTGATGGCCTCCTGTCCCTCCACGAAGTGGTGCGCTGTATCCGCCGCCAATCCATACCACACCGAGCGCCCTCCCGCAGGCCAAAACAACTCCAGCGAATCGGCCACCTCCGCTGTACCCAACCCAAAAAACTGGGTGGCGCTGTGCTGCACATACAGGTCCTCCCCAGCCCTCAACGTGCGCTGCTGGGCATGACCACCGGCGTGCAAAACCAGGCGGGTTCCTATGGCCTCGGAATTGGAAAACGAACCACACACGGCCACCGTCAAACCATGGTGGCTCGGCTGTGCCGTCAGGGATGCATTCATCCAAATGCCCGCGTATTGTCCCAAGCCGAGACCGACCACATCCGGACGGAGGTCGCCATTCAAGTCGCCGCGCACCAAGTTGTACAGCGGCATATCGCCGCCTTCCCAATCTCCCAAGGCATCCGTAAACACCGCTCCGGCGCCGATGCCCGCGCCGGGATGCCGCAGCAAATAGTTGTCGTATTCCGTCACTCCGTTGGAAAACCCGGGCACGACGATCGGACAGGTGGGCACCATGAGGTCCTCCCACCCATCGGCATCAAAATCGACCCACATGGAGCCCCATGACCAGCGGTCAATGTCCAGGCCCACTGCTGCCGCCTGTTGTGCATAACCCCCCGCACCGTTGCGGTCGAAATATGCCCCCGTCACCTGGCTGTAGCCATAGAACTCATCGGCTTCTTGGTTGGTCACAAACACTTCTTCCTCACCATCTCCATCGGGGTCTCCGACGGTAATCGACATCGAAGCCATGGACACATCAAGCCCCAGCCCCAATGATGCCTCCGAAAACGTCCCATCGCCGTTGTTGAGGTAAGCGGCATTGGCCACGTCGCAATCAACTTCTACTCCGGCATCATTGATCACAAACAAATCCGGGAGCGAATCGCCATTGAGGTGCACCCAGCTCCCTTGAAATGTGGACTGGAAGCCATCGGCAATGCCAGAGACTGCAGACACGTCAGAAAATGCCGCGCCCGTGTGTTCGAGCAGTACGTTTTCCGTGAGCCAGAACTCCGAGCAAGGCATGGCATAGACCGCGACCATGACATCCAAGTCGCGGTCCAAATCCAAGTCTTGGAAAGCCATCCCGGTGCAAGACCTGTTCTCCAACACACCAAACCCCCATGCCGATGACCGGTCCACAAAGACACCGTCCTCATTGATCCACACCTGGCTCTTCGACACCAATCCTGCGCCTGAAAACAGCGAAAACGGCATCGCCGCGCTGTGCAGAAAATCCCGGTCGCCGTCATTGTCGATGTCCAGCCACATCAGAGAAATGGGCCTCCCGGTGCCCGCTGAAATCCCCAAATCAACAGCCGCCAATCCATCAGGGCCGCCAGCATAGAAACTCAGCGCACCGGACGCATTGGCCAATGTCAAGTCATCCCAGCCATCGTGGTTGAAGTCGACAAAACTCATGCCCTGGCCGAGGAAGTTGGTGTAGGCCTCCAGCTGCGGGTCAGGGTCTGCCGCCTCCCACTGGGCCAAAGCACTGCCCACCAAGAACCAGGTGGCACAACAGGCAAGAACAGCCCTGAGGACACGGCCGTCCATTTTGGTTTCGCGCAAGGCCATAAGTGAAAGTACAAATTATGACCCTCACGGAGGTCAATCAAACTCAGGGAAACGGTCCACGAATTCGTTGCGGCGGCTGCGTGAGGGCAGGATTTGATAAATGAACCGGTCGTCGCCTTCTTTGATGCGCCGCTTGTCGTCTTTGAGGTCGGTGATGGCATCGATGAACTGCTGGTCCTTGGAGGTGATGTTCATGACCCCATTGCGGTATTCAAAGAAGTACCAGTTCTCGTCATCCAGGTGCAAGTAGATGCGCAAAATGCCATTGGTGCCGGCGAGGCTCCATTCGATCCGCCCGGGGATGCGGCGAAACACAGGCACCTTGTCCATGGAGACTATGCCGATGCCGTCTTCGCTGCTCACAAAGGCATCTTCGCCCGGATCCCACGTGAGGTCCAAACCGGTAAACAAAAAGCGGTGCTGAATGGCCGCCGGTGTCTTTTTGAAAGCCCCCATCAACGTCATCTCGCCCAGCACCTCATCGGCCCCCTCCAGGCCCAACCACTCCCTGAGGGCCGGCTCAAAGGTGGTCCCTGAAATGTCGAGTGGAACGGCAGTGGCCCAGATCTGCAGCCGCTCCGCCAGGGTTTTCCAGACGGCATCGTCAAACGGAAAGTCCATGCCTGCCGTGATGGCAGCCTCTATGCCCGTTCCATTTGGGAACACCTTGACAGCGCCCGCCGATCGCTGAGTCAACAGGCCGTAGTCCACCGGTAAGGCCACCGGCCCTGTGCCCGACACGGCGCATTGGCCCGCTTCCATTTCAATCAGTGTCCCTGGCAGCTTGGGCTGCAGCATCTTCTCTGGTGATCCCGCTTGATAGATGCCTGCGCGTTTGTCATAGCGCAACTCTCCTGTGGCCGCCAGGATCCGGAATTCCTTGTGGCTCCTGATTTCGTCCACAAACGCGCCGTATGGCCCGCCTCCGGGCTCGTCCACATCGCGCATGTATGCGCCAATCCCCAGGTGGGCCATCATGGGCGTCTTCAAGGTGGTGTCAATGGGAATCCGCACATCCTTGGGGTCGATGACCGCTGAAAAGAGCAGTTGCTCCTTGTCGGTTTCGGGACAGGCAGCCTCCAGTGTCACCGCCCCATCAAAGGCCAAGTGCTCGCGCGCTGCCGCCAAATTCACCGTCCCGGAGAACCCGAAAAAGGGACTGAGGCCAAAGCCCTCCTGTACAGCAATGGTGCCGGAACCGACCGTTTCGCCGCTCGTATCCACCGCCACTTCAGTCATTTTGATCAGCTGTTCCAAGCCGTTTTCATCCTTGTAGAACACGCTCGCTGAGGCCGTGTATTCGAACCGGCCCAAGATGTTGACTTCTGCATCGAACAAGCGGTGATACCGGGACACCACATTGGCCACAATCACGGCCCGACTCAGCGGGTCCATCTGGGCCCTGCGGCGGACCACCACCCTGCCACTGTCCGGCTCCACAAAGGCGTCTGCCGTGCGGATGAACTTCACCGATTCGCATTGGAGCAGGGCCTCACTCACATCGTACACCGCTGTGGGCGCCAAGAAATTCAGGCTGTCTTGGTCATCGCGGGTCGAGTAAAAGTTCGAACTCGAAGACGCCTCGTCGGTGTCAATGACAAAGTCATCCATGGGGGCGCGGCTGGAGGTCATTTCCATTTCGCCCTCGTCCATGAACCACTTGAATTCATCCATGTAGCAGATGTACTGGTTGGCCGGAAGTTCAATCATGGTCTCGCCATCGTTGGAGGCAAATTCCCCCATGCGCTCGCTGAAATCGATGTCGCAGTGCACATTGTCCGTCTTGAAAGCCAAGGCCCCTTCCACCATCTGGTCGAGCTGGAACGCCGCTGTATCCGACAAGATGTGCTGGCGGTTGTACCGAAACAGCGTGGACGACAGCTGGGCCCCACTGAAACGCATGGTGCCGTCTCCGGTCATCCCGTCTGCCCCCAAAACCAGTCCGCCTTCCAATTCGCTCTCCCCTTCAAAAATCCGCAACGGCACATCCTCTGTGCGGGCGGAAATACGGGTGGCGCGCGGTTCAAAAAGCACATTGACGCCCTCGCCCTGCACCTCTGGGACAGGCGGAGGGCCGGCCGCCTCTTTGTTTGTAAACACCTGTGCCAATCCCTTGGTACTGTCTGGCAACAGCACAAAACGGTCGCTTTCGGCATGGGCCGTGCGAAAGTCCAACCTGCCTCCGCCCTGCAACCCGCCGCCATCCAAAGTCAGGTCCTGGTCAAATGTGCCGACCCCACCATACACCTGATAGCCTCCCGCAGGTGTGGAGGTCGTGAACCCCAAGTACAGGTCATCCATCACGTGGAGCTGCTCCTGAAGTGGCGGCAGGAGATCACCCGACTCCAGGGTCCCCTCAAAGACCAACTCCTGTCTGCCCAATGCATCCAAACTGTCCAACGTAAACGGCTCGACCACAAACCGAAAACGGTCCTTGGCATAGGCGCCGTTTTCAATCGCAACATCGTCCCAATGCACATAGCTCGGCTCATCCGTAATGAGCACGGGATATTCCGGATAGAACTCGCTGAGGCGCCCGGAACGGTTGACCGGCACATCGACCCGCAGCACGCCTTGGATGTACTCCAACCGGTTCTTGACAAGTTTTCTTTTTGCGCGGCCCCTGACGTCTTTTTCTTCTGCGTCGTTGACCCGCAACTTGCAGGATTCCACAGCATTGAGCTCAATGGAAAACCCTTCGTAATCGAAGTCGAAATCCGAACCTTCGAACTGCAGGTTGCCCGCGCGGACACTGCCTCCAAAGCTGAAATCACGGTCCTCTCCGATGACGACTTCGCCCCCACCGGGCTCGATGACCACCCCGCGGTCCCGCGAGACATCCACGCGGGCCACCCCTCCCAAGGTGAGCTGGCCGTTGAGCAAGCTGATTTCGCCATGGCCTGCACCGGTGTTTTCAGAGCGGAAGAAAAGCACATCAAAGTCCCTCCGGCCGGCGGCGTTGGCCAAATCAGCAAAGAGCTTGTCTGTGGCTGTGGCCGTCCGTGCCTGCAGGTCCATTTCCACGTAGCCTTGGTGAGCCAGTCGGATCATCATGGCCCGCGTTTTGGGCTCACTCAGCCGCAGACTGCTGCCCAGCGACATGCTCGAAAAGCTGGAGTCACCGGAAGCCTTGATGTGGTTCAACACCCTGACCAGCGGATGGATGGGGTCAATGCCCTGCATGTCGCGAAACAGGTCGGGGGCAAAGAAATCCGCGCTCGTGAGCACGGCTGTAGAGCGCACTGACCCCGGGGGGCCTTCCAACCGTATGCGGGTGTCCTTGAGTCCCCAAGACAACACGCTACAATCCAAGAACAGCTTGTGATAGGAGTCGCTGAAAGGCCGCGGCCCCAATCCTTCATCAGTGCGAATCAAGGACAGCCTGCCCTGCTGGAGGTTGAACCGCATATTGAGTTCGGGGTGATACAGGCTGTCCGCCCCGAGCCGCAGCACCGCTTCTACCCCTTGGCCACTAAACTGGTTTGCACGCAGGATAAACAGCGCCGACCGACACTCGACCATGGTGGTGTCCCCACGGCGAAACCGCAACCGGGCCGGCTCTTCCTTGCTCCCCTTGCCCTGCAGCTCTGCACCGCGCACCGTCAACCCGCCTTCAAAATCCACGCCGGGCACGATGTCCGGCATGGACAGCCGGTTGACATAGGTATCGAAGCGCGGATACCGCGCTTGGTCCGTTGCAGCGCCCTCATCATTGCGCTGTCGCACACGGGCCTTGTCGGTCAACCTGCCCAAAAGCGGATCGGGAAACAACTCCGTCGTGAACCGCGCTGAATCCACAGCAAAAGATGCCGTTTTGAGCCGGATGTCGTACGCCCCAAAATCCGCGTAGTTCAGCGAGGGGTTCCATCCCGACCGGCCCCAATCCACCCGGCCACTGCGGCCTTCAAACCGCTCTCCACCATAATCGTACGCGCCGGCAGTGCGCTGTACGAGCAGGGTGTCTCCTTTGGCCAACGCCATCAAACGGCCCGAAGGGCCAAACACGAATTGTGGCGCACCACTCTCCGGCAGGGAAATCGCCATGGGACCTTCAAAAGACCACCGCACAGATTTAGACGCGTAGAACACCCCGTCGCGCAGCAGGTCCTTGCCTATGGACAACAGCGGTGCAAAATCACGGGCCAACTTCCGCGCCCCCATGGCGCGTTCCACCGCCGCATCCCAAGCGGCAAAAGGCAGGCGCAGCGAGTCGCCACGCAAGGCAGCTTCCACACTTCTGGCATAACCGAACTGCTCGGGAAAAGCACCGAGGTTGGCCGCATCAATTTGAGCGAGGCGTTCCACAAACACCCCCACGATTTCGCTGTCGGCGAGTGGATCGAGCAACAGCGGTTTGAGCTTCTTTTCCAAAAACCGCTCGGCGTCGCGGTCGTAAGTAGACACCGCCTTGGTCAGCGCGTCGACCGCATTCTCCACTGCGACCAGGTCCACATCACTTGCGGACGACTGTCCACGGAGCGTTTCACCGCCACAACACATGGCCCAAACCAACAGGGCGCAGTACATCCAGCACCTGCCGCAGCGGCGGGAGCGCTCACCCGCCATTCGAATCGTGTATTCCTCCATTCCGTTCGTCCGGGAAATTAAACGTCAGGAAGCCGCCCGAGGTATCTTGCAGACCTCGGATGTTCCAACTGTTGCACACAATCCAATCCAGACCGCAACTGGTTCCGCGTTGGGTGATCTTCTCCATCGACCTTTCGTTGGGGGTTGTCGCGCTTGGACTCGCCTTTGCGGCCCGGTTTGAATTTGCCCCACCGGCCCATGAATTGGAGGCCGCGAGACGGTTCCTTCCCCTCTATTTGGCCATCCGCGCCTTCTCCATGCTCGTCTTCCGCACCTTCGCCGGCATCATCCGCTTCAGCGGGAGTCGGGATGCGCGCAGGGTGCTGCTGGCGCTGACAATGGGCACCGCACTTTTTCTGCTCTTGGACCTTGCGGCAAGCTCCCTTGGCCGCACCTATCCCATCCCGCTCAGTGTCGCGGCCATCGAACTGCTGGCATCTTCGGTTTTCCTCATCGGGTTCCGCATCAGTGTCCGCTCGATATACGAACGCTTCCAAACGGCCCGCCCCACCCCGGTTGTCATTTTTGGTGCCGGCGAAGCGGGCATCATCACAAAACAGGCCGTGGAAAGGCCCAGTGTGGACCCCATGAAGGTCATCGCATTTCTGGACGACGACCCCTCCAAGCGCGGGAAACGCATGGACGGCGCCCCCATTTTCGCCGCCTCAGATGCCGCGCGGATTCTCCAGGATTACGGTGCCAAGCGCCTCATCATTTCCATTCAACAACTCACCCCTGCCCGAAAAGCCGAAGTCATCGATGCCGCGCTCGATGCCGGACTCAAGGTCATGGATGTGCCACCGGCACAGCGGTGGATTCAAGGCGAGCTCAGTGCGGGCCAATTGCGGGACATCCGGATTGAAGATTTGCTGGGCCGCCCCGTCATCGAACTCGACCATACCGCCATAGCCCAGCAGGTGCGTGGCGCGCGCATCATCGTCACCGGCGGTGCGGGCTCCATTGGTTCAGAATTGGTCATGCAGGCCCTCGCCCGTGGCGCCGCGGAAGTCCTGGCGCTGGACATCGCGGAGACGCCATTGCACGATCTCGGCCTCATCGCCCGCACGCGCCTTGGTCAAAAAGCCGAGAACTTGACGCTCCGCATCGCCGACGTTCGGGACACCCATGGCCTGGACGCCCTAATTGCAGCATTTGCTCCCGACGTGGTGTACCATGCAGCCGCCTACAAGCACGTCCCCGTCATGGAGGTCCAGCCCGAGGCGGCTTGGCAGACCAATGTGATGGGAACGGCCAATGTCATCCGCGCCGCTCAGCAAGCCAAAACGGGAACCTTTGTCCTCATCAGCACAGACAAAGCCGTCAACCCCACCAGCATCATGGGGGCCTCCAAGCGCATGGCAGAGCTCGTCGTCCGCAGCATTGGAGAAGCCTCCGGCATGCATTGCGTCATCACCCGCTTTGGCAATGTGCTCGACAGCAATGGAAGCGTCATCCCCCTTTTTCGCAGGCAAATCGAGGCCGGTGGTCCGGTGACCCTCACCCACCCCGACGTCACGCGTTATTTCATGACCATTCCTGAGGCCGTGCAGTTGGTGATGGAAGCGGCAGCCACCAGCGGGGGCGATGACATCTTCGTTTTTGACATGGGCCAACGCGTCCGCATCGCAGACCTGGCGCGGCGCATGATCCGCTTGTCGGGCCTGGTGGAGGGACAAGACATCGACATCCATGTCATCGGCTTGCGGGCGGGCGAGAAACTCCATGAAGAGCTGATGAGTGGCCAGGAAAACCTGCTGCCCACCCACCATCCCAAAATATTGCGGGCCGCCCGCGCTGAGGTCGACCGTGAAGCCGTCCGGCTGACGCTTGAAAACGCAGCCGAAGCCATGGCGGCAGGCCGCTGGACCCGCCAGGACACGCTGGCCTCCTTTGCCCGACATTTACCGGAATACACACCTTCCGAACCGGAACCCAGTACTACATGACGCCCGATCACGTCCAGGAAAACAGGCTGTTGGAGGACATCCGCAGCTACTTCGGCTATGCCGAAGACCAACTCGAATTTGTGTGGAACGAGGCCGAAGGCGTCCAAGAAGTCGCCCTCTTTACATACAACCCTCGGCACACCCACCGGTTTCTGTTTCACCGCGCCTCAGGGTCCACCAAGGAGCAGGCCCTGCACGCCTTGCTCGAATACACGCAGCACCACAAAGACCGCGACCAGAGCTACACCATACAGTGGCGCGTGGCAGGCGGCTCGGAACTGCACACCAGCTATTTCAGCGCGGGCAACATCCTGCTGGCCTTGGACAAGTTCTTTGCCGGACGGGACCCTCACACCGTGCAGGTATTCAGCGTCACCCTGAACCCGCTGAGCTAAAGGTGCGGGACGCTTTTCCCACACTCAACGGTCCGGGAACCGGTCTGTTCAAAGCCAAGGGCAGCAAATTCCACGGCTACGCCTTTCCTCTGCCTTTCGCGGACGGGTCCGCGGCTGAAGCAGCGGTCAACCATCACCTCGAGGCGGTGCGGGCGGACCACCACGCGGCAAGGCACGTCTGCTACGCTTGGCAATTCGATCCCGATCGCCACCGCGCTGCCGACGACGGAGAACCCGGTGGCAGCGCTGGTGCCCCCATACACGGGGTGTTGCGGTCCCACGACCTGCATTGGACCCTCATCGCCGTGGTCCGCTATTTCGGTGGGGTCAAACTTGGCGTTGGCGGACTCATCGAAGCCTACCGCTCGGCAGGACAAGCAGCCGTCTCCGATGCCGGCATCGGCGAATCCCTGCTGATGGCCCCCTTGACCATCACCTACGGACCGGACCTCACCCGCCACGTGATGCAAGCCATCCAAGAAGAAGGCGCCCACATCACCGCTGAACGCTACACCGACCGCTGCCTGCTGGACATCTCCATCCGTGCCGGCCGTGTCACTGAATTCACCGCTGGCCTCGGCCGCATACACGGCGTTGCCATAAAAGACCCACATGCCCCAACTTGACCTCATGTTTCGAAGCACAATGCTCCCCTTCATCGCCGCACTTGTCCTACACAACGGTGCGCATGCCCAACAGACCTTTGACTACGGTGGGGTGACCCGCACGTACTATCTGGACGCCCCCGACCCCATTCCCGAGGGCGCACCCCTGGTCTTTGTGCTGCATGGGTATTCGAGCAGTGCCGCTGTGATCCGCACGTACAGCGGGTGGGGAAATTTGGCCACCTCCGAAGGCTTTGTAGCGGTTTTCCCACAGGGCACGCCCGATGAATTCGGCGTACCCCATTGGAACGCCAACCTGGGCAACAGCACCACCAACGACCACGGGTTTTTGGTCGCTTTGGCACAGCACCTTCAGGAAACCCATGGCCTCAGCGCCGAGTGCACCTATAGCTGCGGCATGTCCAACGGCGGATTCATGAGCTACTCCCTGGCCTGCCAGCACCCCGAGGTTTTTTCGGCCATTGGTTCCGTCACCGGGTCCATGAGTACTGTGGACTTCGGTTGCACCCCCACCGTCGCCGTGCCCATCGTCCACCTGCACGGCACGGACGATTCTGTGGTCGGTTATGAAAGCGGCACCGGTGGGGCATGGGGCACGGAAAGCGTCCCCAACATCATCGCGCATTGGACCGGACTCATGGGCACCACAACCTTGGAGGAAACGCCCTTGCCCAATCAGGAAGTCCTGGACCTCACCTCCGTCGACTTCTTGCGTTATTCGGGCGCCCCAGGTGGTCAAGAATTCCACCACTACCGGGTCAATGGCGGCGGCCACGATTGGTTTGGCGCTTGGGGAAGCCAAGACATCGAATCCACCGAAATCCTGTGGGACTTCTTTCAGTCCGCCTGCGCGGGCACTTTTACCGGCATCGAATCCACGCCCGCGGCGGAGGACATTGTCGCCCTGCAATCCCGCAAGGTCATCGCCCTGCTGCCCTGTACCCTCGCTGTGTACGATGCCCTCGGCAGGACGGTCTGCACCGTCGCCTTGGATGCGGGTGAAAGCTGGACACCGCCCTCAAGCGGACTCTATTTGATGCATGCCACCAACGCGGCGGGCGATACACAGGTATTGAAAATGATGTAAGCCCGCATCCTGTGGAGGCTCCGCTCTCGGCAGCCACCCAACATGAGACGGCAGGCCACGGCTCAAGACGGCTTTCGCACCACCTGCAGGTAGCGCTCTCCGCCCAAAGCACAGCGGCTGTATCGGTCTTTGCCAAAGAGGGCCTGCAAATCGAGCTCCTCTACTTCGAATCCCGCAGCGCGGTAGCGATCGGCATAGTCCATGCCATAGAGCCTCACGTGGTCACGCTGCCAGTACAAGCGCTCCCGCTCGGCGGGGTCGGTCACGTTGGGATCCTCCAAAGTCTCGGCATTGTTGCGGTCCAGCGGCACTTGAAAAATGCCCCATCCTCCGGGCTTCATCACCCGGAAGTACTCGCCCATGACCTTGCGGTCATCGTTGACGTGCTCCATGAGGTGGTTGCCCATAATGATGTCAAAGTGGTTGTCCCCATATGGAATCTCATGCACGTCAAAGTGCACATCGGCCCAGGGCGAGACCAAATCTGCGCGGGTGATCTCCAAACCTTCCGCCCGGTTGAAGCGCTTCAAAAAGCAATATTCGGGCGCGAGGTGCAGCATGCGCCGACCGGCGCCGCCTGAAAACATGTCGCTGTGCTCGGTCAAGTACATCCAGACCGCACGGTGACGCTCCAGGCTCAGCGTGTCGGGTGCGAGGGCATTGGGGCGGCTCCGGTTGCCCCTGCCGTAAGACAGCAGTTTGCGGTAAGTCCGCCCATTGATCGGGTCCTCAAACCGACTTCCGCGATAAAACGGAGAGAGCATTTGCAAGGCGATGTGCGCCACGCGCTGCAGCAAGTGCCGGGGAATAAACCGCGTGACGAAAGAAATGAGGGCGCGCATAGCTTAAGGGGTGCAAAGATACGCCGGTGCGGATACTCAGCGCACGACGACCTCACGGATGGCTTCCCTTCCGAGGTGTTCGTTCATCAGGGTCCGGATGCGTGTTCGGGCCATGAGAAACTCCTCCTTCATGGGGCCGGAGTCCAGCTCGATGACCAGCACCCCATCGCGCACCCGAATGAACCGGGTCTTGCGGGACACCGCTTCTCCCATCACATCCTTCCACGCCGCTTCTGCCTGGGCGTCTTCCATCTTGGCACCGTGCCCGCTCAATTTCAACCACTCTGAAAGGGCATCGCCGAGGGATACCGCCTCTTTCTTGCGCGAGGAGCGCAACCAGCGCCCGCCTTCGAAGGTTTTTCTGAGGCTCATTGGGCTGGAGAGGGTTCAGGTGTCAGTGAAACCACACCTTTCGCATTGACCCACCACGCCTTGAAGGGCACTTGGGCTTCGCGCAACAAAGCCGGAATCCTGTCCTTGTCCGTATCGGAGATGAAGACCTGTCCAAACCGCGCCTGCCCCAGCACTTCCATCAGGGCGCCGGCCCTGTGGGCGTCGATTTTGTCAAAAATGTCGTCCAACAACAGGACCGGACGACGCCCCACCCGACGGGCCAGGTGTTCGACCTGGGCGAGCCGCAAAGCCAAAAGAAAGGTCTTCTGCTGCCCTTGGCTCCCGAATCGCTTGAGCGCATGATCACCCAATCGGAAGTCGACATCGTCCTTGTGCACGCCCACCGTGGAGCGCCGCAAGCGGCGGTCGTCCTCTCGGGCACCTTCCAAAGCTGCGGCAAATTGCCCCGCCTCCACTTTTGAATGCAAGCCCAGCCCGGCAGACTCCTTGCCCATGCACAGCAACCCATGGATGCGTTGGAACTCGGGCTCGAATTCAGCCACAAAGACGGCGCGCTGCTGGGCAATGGCTTCGGCCAGCGGCACCATGCGGTCGTCCCACGGCGCGAGCTGGTCCGGGTCGTATGTCCTGTTTTCAGCAAAGAAGCGCAGCAAGTTGTTGCGCTGCTGCACCAGGTGGTGATATTGAATGAGCCGGTCCAGATAGGGCCGGTCGTACTGGCTGATGACCTGGTCCATCCACTTGCGCCTGACCTCACTTCCATCGTGGAGCAAGGCCGCGTCCGCAGGGGCAATCATGACCACCGGGTAGCGGCCAATGTGGTCCGCCAGTTTGCTGTATGCCTTGCCATTGCGCTTGAGCACCTTCTTCTGCCCCTTGATCACGGCACAGGTCACCTTGTCCTCCTCAGTGGCCCCATCCTCATCCAGCGAAAATGTGCCTTCCACCATGAAAGAGGGCTGGCCGTGGCGGATGTTTTGAGAGTCAATGGGGTTGAAGTAGCCTTTGGCATTGCCCAAATAATGGACCGCATCGAGCACATTGGTTTTGCCCGTTCCATTGTCGCCGAGCAGACAATTTACCTGCGCACAGAGGGACATTTCCACCTCGTGGTGGCTCTTGAAATCGAGCAATTGCAACCTGAGGAGGCGCATGCTGATGGGGGAAGTCTTGGACTCGGTCACTTTGGCTATTTTTGCCGTCCGCAAAAGTGGGTCAACTGCCCGTAGATGCGTTCAGGGTTTTCCACTGTGAATCCCGAAGCTTATCAAGAAACAACCAGGATACGACCTCCATGGCCGACAAAAACACCTCCGGCGCGCCGCAAGACCTTTCGGACAAGACGGAACAGTTCATTGAGAACAACAGCCGCAACCTCACCATGGCCATTGGCGCTGTGGCTCTTGTCATCGTTAGCGTTGTGGGCTACGGCAAGCTCGTCACCGAACCCGCCGAACTGGAAGCCAACGAAAATGCTTGGCGCTCCGAACAGTACTTCATGATGGACAGCGTGGACCTCGCCTTGAACGGCGATGGCCTCTACCCCGGTCTGTACGACATCGTGGATGAGCACGATGGCACCACAGCGGCTGCCCGTGCGCGCTACGAAATCGGCACCATCCTCCGCAGCCAGGGGGATTACCAAGGCGCCATCGAAGCCTTTGAAGAGGCTGGACTCCAGGACGACGTCCTCTCCGTGCTGTCTCAAATCAACATTGGGGACTGCGCAGTGGAGCTCGGCGATTACAGTGCCGCTTCCAGCGCTTTCAACAAGGCTGCCAGCGCGAGCCGCAGTTCCATCGGTGAAGACTACCTGTCCCCCATTGCCTTGTACAAAGGTGCACTGGTGGACCTTGAGCTGGGCGACCGCGGGGCAGCAAAAGACAAGCTCGACCGCATCGTAGCTGACTACCCGACCTCCAACGTCAAAGCGACGGCGGAAGGCCTGGCGGCGGCCCTCATCAACTGATCAGGCCTGTCCATGGCCACGGAAGGACACGACCTGTCCGCCTATGATGCGGAAAGCCTTCAGGGCAGCGCGTCCTTGAGGGTGGGTCTGGCCGTGGCCGAATGGAACCCTGAAATCACCCATGCCTTGCGAGACGGGGCATTGGCGGTTTTGAAAAAAGCCGGGGTAACCGACATCCGCATGCACAGCGTCCCGGGCAGTTTCGAGCTGCCCTTGGCCAGCCAATGGCTTCTCAGGCACGCCGGTTGTGACGCCGTCATCGCGATCGGCAGCGTGATCCGTGGCGAGACGGCACACTTTGACTTCGTTTGCCAATCCACCGCGCAAGGCACATTGCGCGTGGGACTTGACAACGACCGCCCGGTGGCCTTCTGTGTCCTCACAGATGACAACATAGACCAGTCGCGTGCCCGCGCGGGAGGCCAACACGGCAACAAGGGCGTGGAAGCGGCCGTGGCGGCCCTGCAAATGGCCCTGCTCCGGACAAAACTGGCGTCGGGCGCCAATTGGGGAACCGGGCTGTGACAGCCGCTTGGATCCGACATCCCCTGTTTCTTCCGCTCGCCGCAGGGCTGCTCTTGCGCTTGGCTGCCGCCACCTTCGGCGCAGGCTACCTCATGCACGACGACCATTTTCTGGTGGTGGAAGTAGCGGCCAGCTGGGCCGATGGCGAAGACTACAACAACTGGTTGCCATGGAATCAAGGGACGGATCCAGAGGTACATCCCGCCAATTTCGCATACGTGGGCAGCCAATACCTGCTTTTTGAACTGTTTCAATCAGTTGGGCCACAATCACCTTCAAATCAAGCACTTGTACTCCGGCTCCTCCACGCCTTGTACAGCATGAGCACCGTGTTGTTGGGCTATCTCCTGACGCGCGCATTGGTCCCCAACAAACGCACGGCCGCTGTGACCGTGGCCTGGCTCCTGGCCGCAGGGGGGCTTTGGCCACTGCTGTCCGTGCACCAGCTCGTGGAGATGGTCTGCATCCCGCCCCTCATGGTGGCGTTTTGGGCGCTGGCAAAAAACCGTGCGCCCAGCAACACCGACATGGTGCTGGCTGGCATCGGAATCGGCGTAGCCACAGGCTTGCGCTACCAGTGCGGACTGGTGGGCATCGGACTCGTACCTGTAATGCTCGCGCAACGACAATTGAAGGCCCTGATCGCCATCGGAACCACAGCCTTGGCCACGTTTGCCCTCATGCAGGCACCGGACCTCTACGTCTGGGGCCGGCCCTTTGTGCAATTGAGGGGCTACATCGAATACAACGCCACCCACGCGGGCAATTACCCGACAGGACCGTGGTACCAGTACATCCTGACCTTGCTTGGACTGTTGGTTCCTCCAGTGAGCCTGATGCTGCTGTGGGGTGCTTTCCACAGGCGACAGGCCCCTCAAACATGGTGGCGCGTGGCCGTCCCCGTTTTGTGCTTTCTGGCATTTCACAGCGCCTTCATCAACAAACAAGAGCGGTTCATCTTGCCGGTTGTGCCCGCCTTGATGGCCTTGGGTTATGCCGGCTGGGCATTGTGGTCCCAACAGAGCAAATGGTGGAGCCGCCACCGCATGCTGGAACGCGGGGCTTGGGCGACATTCTGGGCGATCTCCTTGGTTTTGACCGTATTTACAGTACCCTATTCCGGCAAGCACACGCGGGTTGCCGCCATGGATTTTTTGTACCAAAACGGGGCAAAAGACTACGCCATGGTTCAAGTCGACAGCGGCGCCATGCCCCCTCAGTTTTACAGCGGCATCTGGAAGTATCCCCACATCGACAACCGGCGCGACGTCCGCGAAGATCCCGCCGCTGTCGCTTCCCGTTGGTGCGCCAATCCGCCCGAGTACATCCTCTTTCAAGGGGGGCGTCGCCTCGGAGAAGCTGTTGGCGAATACAAGACCGCCATGCCCGGTTTGCGCTATGTGACCACCATCAAGCCCAGCCGCATAGACCGCTGGCTGCACGAACTCAACCCCATCAATTCCGTGGAGCGGATCATGGTGTACGCCACTGAAGAAGCCCTCCCCTGTCCTTGAGCCCCTTTTTCATCTGAATTCATGGCCCATTTCACGCCCGAAGCGCTCCGGTTTCTCTCCGACATCGCCACCCACAACGAACGCGATTGGTTTGCAGAAAACCGCAAGACCTACGAACAGGCTTTGCGCGATCCCTTCAAAAGTTTTGTGGGCGACCTGATCGCCGCCTGCGCAGAGCGCGAGCCCGCCTTTGCTGAGGTCGAAGCCAAACACTGCATCTTCAGGATCAACCGCGACACCCGGTTCTCAAAAGACAAGCGCCCGTACAAAACACACGTCTCTGCCGGCATTGCCCCTGGAGGCAAAAAGAGCGGTGACCCGGGGTTGTATGTCCACTTCGACGCAGAAAAACTGGTGGTGGGCGGCGGCGCCTACTGGGTCGAAAAAGACGACCTCTACATCCTCCGCGAGCACATCGCGGCCCAACCAGATAAGTTCAATGCGCTGCTTGAAGCCCCTGGATTCAAGTCGGCCTACGGCGCGCTTCAAGGTGCGCGCAACGTCCGGCTTCCCAAGGAATTTCAGGCGGCAGCGGAAACCTGTCCACACATCTTGAACAAGCAGTTCTTTTACATGGCGGAGCTGTCAGTAGATGAAGTCACAACCGACGGACTCCTCGATACCGTGATGGCCCACTTCGACGCCGCCGCCGCCGTGCGTCAGTTTCTGCGCGCAGGCCTGCAGTCAGGTTGATGGCTACCTTCGCGGCCGCCATGTACGCAACGATTCGCCCCCTCCTGTTTTCCTTCCTGCTCCTCTCCGCACCGGTATGCGCCCTGGCCCAGTATCCGGGCTGGCAGCAAGCCGTGGATTACACCATGGACATCACCGTCGATGCGCCTGTGCACCAGTACGCTGGCAGCATGGACGTGACCTATACCAACAACAGCCCGGACGCGCTGGACCGCATCCCGTTCCACCTGTTCTTCAACGCCTTCCAACCCGGCAGCATGATGGATGTGCGCAGCCGCAACATCGCCGACCCCGATTCCCGCGTGGGCGACCGCATCGCCGGCTTGCCCGAAGACGAGCAAGGATGGATCCGCGTGACCCAAGCCCGTGTGGGCAAGGCTGCAGCCGATTTTTCCGCTTCGGGCACCATTGGGTGGTTGACCCTGCCCAAGGCACTCGCCCCTGGCAAAAAGGCCAAGATCCACCTCGAGTGGGACGCGCAAGTGCCCCGCCAGATCCGCCGCTCCGGTTGGATGAACAAGCAAGGCGTGGAGTTCAGCATGACACAGTGGTACCCCAAAGTCTGTGAGTACGACCACCACGGCTGGCACACCAACCCCTATATCGGTCGGGAATTCCACGGCGTCTGGGGTGATTTCGATGTCACCATCCACATGGATGCAGCCTACATGATTGGCGGCACAGGCGCCCTGCAAAACCCCGATGAATGTGGCCACGGATACAGCAGTGCCGACACGCCCCAAGACGGCACCATCGACTGGCACTTCACCGCCGAAGACGTGCACGACTTTGCCTGGGCCGCAGACCCCGATTTCGTGCACGACGTGCTGGACATGGAAGATGGGCCGACCCTGCACTTCATCCGCCAGGCCGACACCTCCTATGGGGCGTGGAATGAACTGCCCGCCATCACGGAACGGGCCATGCGCTACTACTCCCAACACGTGGGCGATTACCCCTGGCCACAATACACGGTGATCGAGGGCGGAGACGGCGGCATGGAATACCCCATGTGCACCCTCATTCGAGGCAACCGAAAGCTGCGCAGCCTCGTCGGTGTCACCGCCCATGAGATGGCGCACGCCTGGTTTCAGGGGCTGCTGGCCACCAATGAGAGCCTGCACGAATGGATGGACGAGGGCTTTACCTCTTGGATTGAATCTGAATTCATGGCAGAGGAATTCAGCGAGGCCGTCAGAGAACCGCATTACTGGGCCTATGGCGGCTACCTCAACCTCGTGCGCGACGGTGGCGAGGAGCCGCTTTCCACCCATGCGGACCACTACGTGACCAACCGGGCCTACGGCACGGGCGCTTACAGCAAAGGTGAAGTCTTGCTCAACCAACTTGCCGCGGTCATCGGCGAGGACGCGCGCAATGCCGGCGTCAAGCGGTACTTCAACGAGTGGTCCTTCCGCCACCCCGGCCCCATGGACTTCAAACGGGTCATGGAGCGCGAAAGCGGCCTCGAGCTCGACACCTATTTCCAGTACATGCTCAACACCACGCACCACGTGGACGCGGCCATTGGCGCGGTGCGCGTCACCAGCGACAGCACCTACATCACATTGGAGCGCATCGGAAAGCTGCCCTTGCCCGTAGACCTGCGCATCACCACCGCTGACGGGCAAGTGATGGACCACCACATCCCACAGGTCGTCACGCAAGGTCACCGCCCCTTGTCCGAAGGAGAAGTGCTGCTCTCCCCTTGGCCCTGGACCCATCCCACCTACACCATCGCCTTGCCCCAGTCGTTGCCTGGCTGCAGCATCGAAATCGACCCCAAAGGCTGGACAGCTGACGCCGACCGAAAAAACAACAAGGTGAACCTGGACTCCGGGCTGTTGCAGGAGTGGCGCGCAGGCAGCGCTCCAACACCCTGAACGCACCAGCAATGTTCGAAACCTCCCTCGCACAGCGCGGCATCACCTGGCCCCTCACCGCCCTGATCACGGCGGCCACCCTCGGCCTGCTCGGTCCGCTCGTCTTTGACCTCGAACAGGGCTTGCCGCTCAGCCTGCAATCGCTGCTCGTTTGCTGGCTGCCTTTGATGTTTGGCTGGCGTGGCGGCGTGGCAGGAGTCCTCGCCTATCTCGCCTTGGGTACGTTTGGCTTGCCTGTATTTGCCCATTACCGCAGCGGCGTGGAGGTGCTTTCCGGTCCCACCGGTGGATACCTGATGGGCATGCCTGTCGCCGCGTTGGTCTTGGGTGCCATGGTGACGGATTTGCCCGATGAAACCAAAGACCGCGAGCGCTACCTGCGCGTGGGGTTCGGCATGATCCTGGGACATGCGGTCATTCTCGCCATGGGCATTCCTTGGCAGATGAAATTCAGTCCTGAACTGGACATCCCCGCCTTGCTCAACAGGCTCTACAAGCCCGTCCTGATCAAATCGACGCTCGGATTGCTCCTCACAGTGCTCGCGTTACGCGCCACAGCCTCGCGGGCGTAATTTGCCCCCATGAACCTGCACCTCGCCACGTCGCGGATGTTGGCCCTTGTCCTGTCTGGTACCCTGCTGCTGGCAGGTTGCTCAGAAGGAGAAAGCCCTTCGGACAGCACGAATTCCAGCGCCCCGAGCGCCAAGGCCCAACGCATTGCCGCCATGAAACAAGTCACCGACCAACACAGCTTCGCCCGGCCGGAAGAAGCCCGCATCACCCACCTCAACTGGAAGGCCAAGGTGGATTTCGACGCCCGCACCATCTCCGGTACCGCCACCTATGACATCGAAGTGGCCGCAGACGCCGAGCGCATTGTCTTTGACACCCATGAATTGGCCATCGCCGCCGTCACCGTGGATGGCGCACCCGTCGAGTTCGCCCTGGGGGCAGCGCAGCCCTTTCTGGGCCAGCCCCTCAGCGTGCCCATCGCACCGGGCAGCAAGCAGGTCGCCATTCAATACACCTCTGATCCCGGCGCGGATGCCCTCCTCTGGGTAGAGGCCCAAGGCGAGAAGTCACCCTTTTTGTTTACCCAAAGCCAGGCCATCCTCGCCCGCACCTGGATGCCCGTGCAGGACAGCCCCGGCATCCGGTTCTCTTATGATGCGGAAGTGGAGGTACCGCAGGGCTTAATGGCCCTGATGAGTGCCGAGAACCCCACGGAAATGAGCAGCGATGGCCGTTACGCTTTCCGCATGGCCCAGCCCATTCCCGCCTACCTGCTCGCCCTGGCTGTGGGCGAAGTGGAATTCCGGTCCGTGGGCGACCGCTGCGCTGTTTACGCCGTTCCTGAGCTGATCGAAGACGCGGCATATGAATTCGCCGAAATGGAGCAGCTCTTGCTGGCTGCAGAAGAACTCTATGGCCGCTACGCCTGGGACCGTTACGACCTGCTCATCCTGCCCGCTGCCTTCCCGTTTGGCGGCATGGAAAACCCCCGCCTGACCTTTGCCACCCCCACCATCATCGCGGGCGACCGTTCGCTGGTGGCGCTGGTGGCCCACGAGTTGGCGCATTCTTGGAGCGGCAACCTCGTCACCAACGCCACCTGGGATGACTTCTGGCTCAACGAGGGCTTCACCGTCTACTTTGAGCAGCGCATCATGGAGGCTGTTTACGGCCGCGAAACAAGCGAAATGCTCGCCACCCTGAGCTACCAGGGACTGGTCGACGAGGTCGATGCCATCAGCGACCTCAATCCCGACGACACCCACCTCAAGCTGCATCTCGCCGGCCGCAACCCCGATGACGGCATGACCGCCATCGCCTACGACAAGGGCTACTTCTTCTTGCGTTTGATGGAAGAAACCGTCGGCCGCGAACGCTTCGACGATTGGTTGAAGGGGTACTTCGAAGCCTACGCCTTCAAGGGCATGGACACCGAGCGGTTCGTAGAATACCTGGACCGCACACTCTTGAGCGACCCCGATGAAAAGACCGCAGTCGGGCTGGAAAACTGGATCTATGGCCCCGGCCTGCCGGACAACTGCCCCAAGGTCGCCAGCCCGCGCATCGAGCGCGTAGACACCACCCTCGCCTCATGGGAGTCAGGGCGTTTGGCGACCGCTGATCTGCCATGGAACGACTGGATCTATCAGGAGCGGTACCGCTTCCTATCCAACATCGCCGACGACACCCCCGCAGCGCGCATGGCCGAACTCGACGCGGCCTGGGGCATTGGCTCCACCGGCAATAACGAGGTCCTCTTTGCTTGGATGGAACAGGCCATCCGCAGCGGTTACACCCCCACCTATCCCAGGGTGGAACAGTTCCTGGTGGAGGTCGGACGCCGCAAATTCCTCACGCCCTTGTACCGGGCCATGAAAGAAACCGACAACCTGGACATGGCGCGGGACATCTACCGCAAAGCCCGCCCTGGATACCACGCCGTGGCCACAGGGACCATGGACGAACTGTTGGATTGGAAGTAAATCCACCGCACCGCTGCGCACTGCACCCCAAAGAAAAAGGCCGCCTTAACGGGCGGCCTTTTTCGTGGGAGGGCAGGTCATTGCGAGGGCGAAGCCCATGCCATCATCGGCTGATGTTGATGTAGCCCTTGATCTCCCGCTTTTCGTTGGTGGATTCAGAATACAAGACGATGCGGTATGCGTAGATCCCGTCTTCGGCGTAGTACAACTGTGTGGGGTCATCTGCGAGGTAATCTGACTGCCCAAACCACCCCTTTTCCGGATCGGTGTTGAAGTACACCTCTTGACCCCAACGGTTGTAAATCCACATTTGAAAACGGTCGGGATCGATATCCGTACCATATACCGCCCACAGGTCATTGAACCCGTCGTTGTTGGGCGTGAAGCTGTTTGGAATGAATACGTTGAAGAAATCGAAAATCTCGACCTCGCGTGTGACAGCCGATTGACAGCCATTGGTGTCAATCACCGAAAGGGTCACAGGGTAGATGCCCCCATTGCCCATGGGAAAGGTGAAAATGGGATTGGGCTCAAAACTCACCGCCTCCTCATTGCCGGGAATAAACACCCACTCCCACTGGTTGACGTTGGGCGACACACTGGAAGTAAAGTCAATGCGCGTGTCCGGCGCCGTGGTGGGTTGAGGCCCCGCATCGAATCCCACGCTGGGCGGCGTGAAAATCTGAATGTAGTTGTCTTCAATGACCGTATTGACACACCCTGTGGTCGTGACCACCGTCACCGAAACATCGTAGACACCGGGCTCGGTGTAGGTGTGCAGCGGACCGGCCAAAGAACTGGCGCCTTCATCACCGAAACTCCACACCTGGCTGTCTACCAAGTACGGGGGCAGGTCGTGGGCAAACACCAGGGATTGCGGCACACAGCCCCTTGTGGTATCCGCAGCGAGCTGCAAGTCAAACGGCTGCTCCACTTCCACCTCCATGCACGCCGTCACTGGGGGCGAAGTGCACGCTTCTGAAATGGTCACACAGAAATCCTCCGTCAAGGGCGGCACAAACTGTGCCTGATCCTCTGCTCCTGCAGAAAACGTGACGCCACCGTATGCGAATTCAAAGGAATATCCATTGCCCTCTCCTCCCGAGACATTGATGGCCGTCAACAACACTTCATCGCCCAAGCAAATCAGGTCATCGGCTTGAATGCCCACCGTCAACGCGTCGTAAATGCCGACCTGCACCGACCCGGGTTGCGTGATGCACCCGGCGCCATCCACCCCTTGGACGTCATAAACCGTCGTCGACTCGGGGCCCACCAAAATGGAGGGACCCTGCCCCACCGGGACACCGTCCACCGTCCAGTTGAAAGCATAAGGGCCTCCCGAGGCGGCCGAGGCGGACAATGTAACGGCGCCACCTATGCAAATGACCGCATCATCGCTCACCGTGATGGCCGGAGGTTCGGGGTCTGCGAGGTCAAACTCAGTGGTGTATGAACACCCCAACTGGTCGGACACGACCAGCGAATACGATCCCGCTTC
>ENA-UOXV01001823-UOXV01001823.1-marine-metagenome-genome-assembly--contig:-NODE-1823-length-28914-cov-10.045151_pt1 | contig 28914 bp, 45 predicted proteins | sample MGYA00238165_ERZ766961 | MGnify/ENA primary metagenome ERZ766961 (study PRJEB28924, sample SAMN03173240) | marine metagenome | biome: Marine; feature: Water; material: Subsurface seawater | place: North... | reverse complement strand
GTACGAGAGGGGGGGGGGGAACCGAAAAGACGCGCTCGATGTCCTGCTCGTGCAGCAGCTGAAGCCGCTGCCGCGCCTCCCGCCGGCGCTCCGCGTGCGCGAGGCGCTCCAGCTCCCCCGCGTCGGGCAGCCCCGCCCCCCCGTCACCATCGGGATCTACCGACGGGCCCGCCTCGGCACCCAGCGCCACGCCGTCGCCACTGGTGTCGAGCTCCAGGACGGCGTACGTGCGGCGGTGGGTGACCTTGACGAGCCGCACGTACTCCGCGTCCAGGCCCTGCGCGGGGGGCGCGGCCGTGAGCGAAGGGCGTCCAGCGCTGGGTCTGGGACGCGGCCCTCCGGACAGAGAACATTTCACACGCGCCCGCGCGCGTGTGAAATGGCGGTTTTGCAAAGACCGCATGAACCCCGATGGTGGTGCTGGTGCTTCTTTTGCCGCTGCATCTGCTGGGCAGCGGGAGATGGATCAGGCTGGGGTGGCCGACCGTGGCCTTTGCGACGTCGAGGCGGAGGTTCGCGCCGAAGAGCTCCGGATGCTTTCCGAGCGACTGGACGGGACATGCGAGGGAGAGCACGAGAAAGCGCGTGCTTGGGCGCTGGAACGCCTCACCCCCAGAAACGCGCAGCCCGGCGTCGTCGAGCTCGCGGGCCAGCCGGTCCATCTCCTCCGCTCTCTTGGGCCACGTCGCCTTGGTCATGGCTGCCCGCTCCCCCACTCCCAGCAGCGTCACGAGACGCTCCGCCGCGCGGAGAAAGCGCACACCCGACAGGTCCGAGGGGCCATTCTGAGAATGGCTTGAGCCATTTGAGCCATTCCCGCCCTCAACCCCGGCGCCCTCCGCCCCCACGCCCCCGCCGGCTCCCTCGCTACCGTCGGGCCCTGGCGGATGCGTCGCCCCCAGCAAACTCTCCGACAGCTGCAGGAGACACACGAAGCTTTCCACCCTCCCCGATTCGGGGCGTCCTGGGCCTTCCTCGGCCCAGGCCCCAGCCCCAGGATGCGTAGCCAGCGCGACGCTCGGCTGCTGCTCACCCCAGGCCGTCTGAACCACTTCGTCTAGGCGGATCATGCGCAGCAGCATGCCAGGGGGCAGGTTGCGCGAGAGAGTCTCAAGTAGCCCTGAGCGCATGCGGTCCACCTGGATCGCCCCCGCCTTAGATCCAGCAGCGCTCCCACAGTACAGAACACAGATTCCAGCTGCAAAAAAGAAGCGGGTCTTGAAAAGGAGGCAACGCGCACCAGTTCACGCCACTCGGGCGAACCAACAGCGATGCGGCCGACGGCGCTCAGCTGCGGTGGCCGCGCAGACACCACGAGCCGCATAAACGCGCGCGGCGCCTCTCCTCCGCTCTCGAGCGCGAGCAGCGCGTCCACCTGCGCGGGAAGGCGCGGCGGCTCAATCCGGCGGTCCTTGAGAGATCTCGCAATCCGCGACGACTGCGCGGTACAGACGTCTGAATCCAAACAGGTCAAATGGCTGGCTCGGGGAGGTTCACCTTGCGCACGGCCACCTTGCGCGCCGCCTCGTCTCGGGACGAGACGATCCGCGCAATATTTCCATCGGACAGCTCGGCCTGAAGCGCTGGTCCCGCGGCGGCGCGCCCTGCCTGGAATCGACACCCGCGGAGGGCTCAGTATTCGGGGATAGGGCCCTCGCAGGGGTGCCCTTGCGGGCGGGTCGAGCTCAATTGAGGCATCGAGGCCCATCACAGGACCGAATGCTGCCGTGTCATTTTATGTTTTTTTGCTTGCAGAAGTGCGAACCCCCTGCTTTCGGGGGTGCGGGGGGGGGGGGGGGGGGGGGGGGGGGGGGGGGGGGGGCAGCACCATCTTGATGGCCTCTTCGCCCTCGAGGAGCCTGCGCTCCGCATCGAGGTCGTGGAGCAGCAGCGGCAGCTGCACGAGGGTAAGGGCTCAAGTGGTCCAACGGGCGGGCCTCTGCTTCAGCAACTGACTCTAAAAGTATTTATAAAAGTTCCAGGGTGCCATCAGCCCTGAGCGGCCGCAGGCAGGGAGGGGACCCACCTGCGCCGCGCGTGCCGCGCGAATGACCGTAAGCGCGTGCCCAGCGGCGACCTGCCCCCGAGCCAGACAGGCGCTCCGCCTCAGCCAAGTCAGGCCACAACCCGCACCGTCTTGCGGTCGGGACGGGGCGCGCACTGCATCTTTTGCCAAAAGACCGCCGATTTCGGCGGTCGCCAGCGTGTCTACCGCCTCCTGGCCAGCTGCGAGGGCCGCGCTGAGCAGTCGTCGGCTCTCGTCGGCGACTGGTGTCATCGCCGACCCTCGCTGCGCACCGCCCTCGCTCTCCACGGTCGCAGCGGCGTCTTTGCGCAGAGCGGTGGCAAGCAGCTCCGCGAGGTGCGTTCCCTGCAGCAGCTCCTTGCGGCCCTCCCGGAGAATGCCGCTGACCGCCTTGGTAGCGCGCGCATCGTGAGATCCCGCCTCCTCCTCCATGCCCCTCCGCTGCAGCGCCGCCAGCAAAGGGGCAATGATGCGGTCCTCCACGGAGTCCACGCCGAGGTGTGCGGTCAAGCGCTGAAGAAAGACCTGACGCCCACCCGCAGAGCATTACTCAGCGAGCAAAAAGCAAGCGAGAGCTCCTTTTCTCTCTGCATGCTACTCGAGAAGCGCCTCCCGGAAAAGCGGATGCCGTCATGGTTGTTCGCACGGTGCGTGGCAAAGACGGACCGGGTTCGTGAGCTGGCGCAGGAGCACGGCCGCCGAGCGTTTCGCCTCTACATCGTTGCGTGAGCTCTTTGCGCGTTGAACCAAGAGCTCTGCCAGCATAGCCAGGTCTCCCTCAGATGCGTCGATCCAGAAGCCTGCGGTTGCGCGCCGCGTGGATGTCAGAGACGTGCGGACAGAGGATTGTTACGAGTATGGCACTTGCCATTATTTCCAGGGTCACCCTTCTCCCGGTAAAACTTCACAAGTGAGTCAGTCGCTCCTTCGACCTCGTTCTGACCCTGCCAACATGTTTCTATTCAGCCAGCGCCAAATCTGCATGTGGATTTCGCAAAGAAATGTACTGGTGTGATCGGTGTATCTTGACAGAAAGTAACTGCCATTCATGAAGAGAAACAAAAAAATGGCTTTGCAAGATATTGACAGGCAGAATTGACCTTAAGGCGTCGCTCCTTACGCATGAGAAGCATTGAGCGCACCAACAGAGATGCAGCTGATTTCTCCACCTCGACTCCGTCGGAGGACAGACACGTTCGCACGTCTTTGTACGTGTACTCGGACCAGAATCCTTCTTGCGAAACCTGTCGCATGCGGATACTCAGCGTGTCGAAGAGCCAGAACGGCAAGCGCCCTGAATGCGCGTTACAAAACGTTTCAACGGCGTGGTATGCACCGCGGCGGCGCGCACTGAGTAGGTCCGATTAGCAGTGAGCCCATTCACCGTCATATTGTCGGAGCAAGCGTTCCCACCGCCACTTGACCCATTTACACCGTCTGTGCTCGGATACACGCGGTGCCATTCCGTCGTTTCGGCGCTTGGATGGCGATACTCCACTACGTAGCCTGCGGGAATTGCGTCCGTTCCCGAGCCAGCGCTCGTCTGCAAGCTAACTGTGAACTCGGTGGAGCTGCACACATTCCCGAAATTCTCACGCAAACTCACCAATCGATTCAGCGAAATCAAAGAAGATTGTCCAGGATCTATGGCACAGTGCTTGAGAGTCTGGAAAGAGCTGGGGAGTCACGTGACATGAGACATTTCGAGTTCCGGGGACGGAGGGATCTCCGGAGTGCGGAAGTGGAGGACGCGAACAACAGCGGCGCGCGAGCTGTCGGACCGCCGTACACGTAGAGCGTAATCGCGGCCCCCACGCAGCCCTGCCGATCGAAGCGTTCGATCACCAAGTGGAATTCTGTGGCTCGATCTGCGCCATGAGTTTCCAGATTGATAGTTGGGCAGCTGAGCAGGCGAGCAGGACGCGTGCCTGAGTCGATCAACAAGTTGAAGCGGGATCCTTGAGGGACATCGCGCGCGTCCGCTCGCAGGAGCTTCTTGAAAAACGCTGGCGAGGAACTGTCAGCCTCGCGCAGTGCCACTTCGAAGACCTGGAGTCCGTGCGCAAGGGCCAGCTCAACTGTTGTGGCGCAATGGTGCAAGCATGCGCGCGAAGCAGAGGCGCCGGGTTCTCGGGCAGCTCGGACCTCATCGTGGTTATTGGGCGATTGAAGCACACTGATTGCACCACCCACTGGGGCGATCGGCTCGACCCATGAGAGGCGAAGAGAGCTAGGCAGCAGGTCGGTAACCACCAGAGGCCCCGGAGAGGGCAGCACGCGCACGGTGTCGTTCGAAGGCACGCGCATGAGTCCGCTGGCCGCAGGCTCCCTCGGCAACTAACAAGACAGGGGAATGTGAGGGACGGCGGTGGGGCGACGGCACGGCTGCAGCCATCGGCGCGGTCGGGCCCTGGGACTGTCACCTGAGCGCACGTCTGGTCCTCCAGATCCAGCAGGGCAAGCGCCGCCTCGAGCGTGGTCTCGTCGACCGACCCGTCGCGCTCGAGCGCCCGTCCGCGGTGCAAGGCCGCGGCAGGCGCGCCCCGCGCTGCGAGCCGCCGCGCAAAGCGGACCGCGCGCTGCTTCGCTGGCGGGTTGACGAACGCAAAGCGTGCAACGGAGGCACTGCCTTCGGCATTCCCCGTCGCCAGAAGAGCAGGAGCCAGAAGTGGCCGCAGCGCTGCTAGACATTTCAACACAGCGCCGCGCTCGCGCGCAGCAGTGCTTTCGTCGCAGGGATTCGGCCGCACCAACGCTGCCACCTCAGCAGCAGTCGGCGCTGCGCGCGGAGACGCGTATGTCAGCGGGTCTGGCGACCCTAGTGGTATGGCATGGGAGGACGGAGCCCGCGCCAGGGCAGCACAGCCAGGCTCGTAGGTGCGGGCAGGGCGGGAAGAAGGAGGAAAAATCGTAATGGCTGTACGGCGCAGGGTTCAACCGCCGGGGTGCGATATGAGAGCGAGAAGCACGGCAAGCAAGGTCTCGGGGCGGCCAGCTTCCCGTTCCGCGCGGCGCAGCACCGCCTCGGCCAGCTCGACGATGCTGCAGGGGAAATCCTCTCCCGGCGGCAACTGCGCCGCACGACGCGCTCAGCCCCGCTCTGACTCTCACGCAGTGCTTCTGCGGAAAACAAAAAAGCGTTTAGGTGGGATGCTCCATGCACCGGAACGCGATCTGCGAACGCAAAGGCCACTGCCTGGGCCACGAAGAGCGGGGCGAGCGGCGTCGCGCCCGTGGCTGCCCGTTCCGTGTGGACGCGTGCGAGGAAGTCCTCCATGGCCCGGGAGGCCGCAGCGGGTATGGAGCTGGTCGCGGGGCGCGGAATACGGCTCAGGCGCTCAGGATTCAGAAAATTCTTATTTTTCTAGGTATTTAAGGACTAGCGTCATCCCAGCGAGTGGCTAATGGGGGCCCATGGGGTTCCCAGATGGATTTGATTTGATTTGATTTGATTTGATTTGAATTGATTTCGGGTCTCACCCCCTGCCCGCAGCGGCCGCTATGTGCTGGAGCCGCATGCGATTGAGCTCCCGAAGCCCCAGTGCCTCCATCTGCCACGCCCGCCCGCTCACTAGCGCTCATGACAAGCTTTTGTCTGCACGCGTTGGCCGCGGGATCCAAAAACTGCGGGGAAGAAGAGAGCGGGTAGCGGGAGCGGGAGGGGTGGTGGCCTGCAGCACGACAATGCTGGCTCTCCAGACCCCGAGCCCAGCGCAGTGTTCAGGCGCACGCTCGCAGGCGAACATCACCACGAAGTCTCCAGCCACCTGCCATGCCGCACATCACACGCGGCGCCTGCAGTGCCAGCATTCGCTGACATCGCCCACGGGCGGGAGGACAAGGACCTCTAGGAGGCTCATCAGCTCCTCTGCTCCGTCGGAACGGTTTCCCCGCGACGGATGCCCGAGTGCCTGACAGAGCACTTCAACCTGTGCGCGATGAATGATCGCGCGGTCAGGGGCCGGGTGTCCTGCGGCATTCAGCCCCGAGCACGGACCATGATGATGTCCTTGAGAACGAGTGGCACCCTTTTGTTCTTTCTCGCATCTGCGAAAGGACCACGGCGGAGGGGCGCGATGCATGCTATGAGGCGCCATTGCGAGCGCCTGTCTTGCAACGTGCATCTTATGCGTCTGGGGGACTGCGCGGACCTCGTTCTGCGCGAACCCGTCGATGACCACAACGGCCCGGGGGCGAGCATCCGATGATGCAGATGGTCGCCCAGCCAACGCCTCCTCTGCTTCATCCCTCACCGACTCCCCGCGCAGTCGAGCCTGCGCAATGCGCAAGCGCTCAGTTCAGGACCTTCGTGCACCATGAGACTCTCTTAGAAACGAGTTTCCGGGAGAAGAATAGGGCATTTCCTCCGGCGGCACATAGCTTGGCCCAACCAGTTGTATCCCTAGATCACGCGCGGCGAAGCGGATCGCTTCAGAAGCTCTGAGCCCAGGATGCTGTGTGGCCCACACTAAAGCAGACACCTTTCCATCCCCGGCGAGCGAGCGTGCGAGGTTGGCGAGGATGGCAGACCGACCGGATCCCGCAGCACCTTCAACGAATGCAATCGTGCGCACCTTGTCGCCATCACCCCGCCTGCTCCCAGGTGCGGTGGCTCCCACGGCACGACAGAGCTCTCGCACGAGTCGAGCCTGCCCACCATTTGCCTCCAGCCGCACTGCGCCGGCCGCAGCCGCGGCGTAACCCTGCTCTTCCAGGTCTCCCAGATGCACCGCCAGCGCCACGGGGCGCGTCTGCCAGTCCCGCCCTGCACCCACCCGCGCCTGCACACCAAGCACTCGCGATCGCGGAGCGCTCCCCACACCGCCTCCGCTGCTCGAAGGAGCAGTCGGGGTGAGCGGCTGGCCTGCGATGGCGGCCAGTGGTTCGAGCGGGAGCGACACGCCGGGGGGCAGCGTGAGCAAAATGAATCGCCCGCCCGGGTCGATCCTAGCCTGCGGCGACTCCGTGCCCGCTCGCATGCTCGTGCTACCAGCGCTGCCGGGGCCCAGCCCAGGCGACACGCGGCCAAGGAAGTTGGGCCGCTGCAGCGAGACGCCCGCGGCTGCGGACAGTAGCTCGCCGGCGCACTCTGCTAGTGCCGCATGCGCCAGCTCAAGCCCCGACCCATCCGCTGCTCCCGCTGCAGCACACACAGGAACGCACAGCCACACGCGAATCTCCTGAATGAGGGTTCCCGAGTGGGCCAGAGGCTCAGACCGCCGCGGGTAGATCAAAGAGATGGCGTACGGGGAGGCATGGGCTCTGACTCGCGTGATCCACCCGCCTGCATCCGAGCCGCGCTCCGGCGCCGCGGGCGCCGGGCCACGTCCAGGAGCCCGGTCGAGGGTGCCGCTCTCGCAACTAAGTGGAATGGGTGCAGGGCCCTAACCTGCTGCAGCAGCCTTGGTGGCTGTGTGACGCCGAACCGCTCCATCCACGGCGCGTGCACCCGAGCCTGCCCACGAGCCCACTCGTCACTCGCGTGCACGTGCGCTCTTACCGAGGAGTGCTGGAGTCAGCCGCGCCAGGAGCCGTCGCGCGCCACATCGCAACGCCAGCCTGGAGCCACAACTGGCGGGCGGCAGGTAGAGCTGACCACTGTCAGACGGGGCGGCCAAATCTCGGGGACAGGACAAGACCTGAAAGTCGAGCGTTTCGTCCCCAGCAAGCATCGTCAGCCGTACGGCCCCACGTGTCACCTGAGAGCTCGAGGGCTCCTGCCCCTCGCTCACAGAATGAGCCGCAGCACCGCCCCTTGAGCGCATCGTGCCCACACCCGAAAGGGTGCCCCCCCTTGCCGCTGCGCCATGACCCCCTGGCGGTGCGCAGATGTCCTCCACCCGCAGCGCCACATGCTCCGCCGGAAAGCCTGCGGCCGCTGCCACAGCTTCCGCCAGCGCGTCCAACGGGCCAGCCTCAAAAGCACGCCCTTGTCCCGGGAGCCGTGTCGCGAAAATTTCCCATGCCGCTCGCCCACCTGCAGCCCCTACGCCCGCACCATCCGCAGCCGGCCAGGCGCGCTGCGTCATCGGTCCCATCGCGCGGCGGAGGCGCGCCACGCGCGCTGCGTGGGAGCCACGGATGGCGACGGTGACCCCAACTGCGTCTGCGTGGGCGAGGCGGGCCCGCGCACGCGTAACTCTGGCTACGTCCTGCAGCGCTGTCTCTGCCAAGCCTGTCTCGGCGTCAGGACGGGCGTCGTCCGTCACGGGCAACGCGAGCGCCTGCACACACGGACCCGCGAGGACATCCGAGTCGCCGCTCCAAAGCAGCCCCTGCAGGAGCGCCAGCGCCTCTCCCGGGGCCACACCATCCCCCTGGCGCAGCGGGCGACCCATATTAGCCAGCAATGCCTATGGTTTCTCTGTGCTGAGATGCTTGTCTGTCCAAAGCACCTCACTTGCGCTCGCCTGTGCAGGATTGTTGTCGGAGCCAAGGGGGTGGTAGCACCTGTCCTTGCGCCTCGAACACAGAGACCACGGCAAAAAGCCCTTCGCGCTCCTCACCGCTGGCGCGCTCGAGACGTACTGACACCCGCCGGGGCAGGACCATCACAGCTCGTGCGATCTGCACACCAACCACGTAAAAATCTCTTTCAGGGCAATTCGAGCTAACATGGGAACAGACTCGACGGCATGTAGCTGTGTTTGGTCAATGCTCCGCTTGAGAGACTTGATCGCCGAATGCACATGTTGTCAGGCGTTTGGCAGGACGGAACCTCCCGCGCAAGTCCTCGCGCGAGCTCCGTTGGCGATAATGTGGCAGGAATTGGATCAACCAGCGCTAGCCAGGCCTCTCGCGGCCAGCGCTCAGGCTTATCCACACGCCTGGTCTCCAACCACTGCACGCGCGACGCCCGTTCAAATTCTCGTGACACACTGCTGTGTCCAATACCGCGCCGCTGCGAGCTGGGAGGAAGAGTGGTGGATGGCGAGGCGGGTCTGTGGGCTAGCCTGCAGAGTCTCCTCCGCGAATGCTGCAAGAGCAAGACCCTGAAGCAACGAGCACACGGGTCAGCTCTCCTCCAAAGCCTGCGGGAGAGTGCTAGGCGGACCGACGGACGGCTCGGGCGGTGCAGACGCGCAGCATAATTCGAGAAGGGGAGCGCCTGCGTTGCTCCCATCTTTCCGAAGCGGGAGCTCCCAAGCCCCATGAAAAGGCTGCCAAACTCCGCATGCTGCTAGACGTGAAGGGAGCATGCTGACTTCTACGCACACTGCAGTGCGTTGCCAGCACGCAGAGTCTGCAACAAGAAGTGCAGGTGCGACAAACATGAGACGAGCGGGGCTTTCGACCTGAGCACTGCGTGCGGTGTCGTCCAGCTCGCTTCGGAGGTCTTGGAGAAAGCGACGCCGCGCAAGTGCGCCGCTGCTCGCAGCTGAGCGCAGCTCGTACGGCTCGGCTAGAACCTGGTTTGGTTTCACCAAGAGTTTGTCAGGGTCAGATCCACGGTGACTGCCCACGCGAGGTTCGGCAGACGAGAGGGGGCGCATGACCAGCTCCTCGAGCGCTGCCTCGATGAGGTCAAAGTCGTCGAGAACCTCATGCAGAGCTCCAAGCTGCAGGCGTCGCTGGAGGAATGGAAAGTCCGAGAGCACGCGTGTCGCGTCGGAGATGTGTTCGGCTTCTATTAGTATGCGCACGAGTACGTTGAGTGTTGAGCGCGACGCGGTGCGCCAATCGCCATCCTCACCACGCGCCTCGGCGAGGAGGCGCGACGTGAACGTTTCCCGACACGCCATGCAGCTATCGTTGATGATTCTGCGCAGCACGTTGCGCCGAATCGACGTCAGAGGGAGAGAAGAAACTCGCACGCGAGCCATCCGAGCGATCCACGGATCGTCGCGGGATCCCTCATCGCCCGCCATCGCGTCCTGCAGCCAATTTTCCCGCTTGCCCGCCTGCTTAGGCACCGAGCGGTGTTGGACATGCCGATGATGTATGTGCTTCCGCCGTGTCTGCGCCGCAGCTACGTTCGGGCGCCATCGCTCCGGAGACACGCTGAGCATCACCTTGCGCCTGGACGGCGGAGCTGACATAGGACGGGCCACAGGGCGACGTACAGAATCAGGCGAGTCCGCAGAGGACATTTGACTCTGAGCCCGTGGCTGTGGTGATACATCCATGGTATCCGATACACCGCGCACTCGGCGCGGCCAGGTGACGGTCGGGACAGCCACCAACGCCTGCTTGCGATCACAGTAATGTGTAAAGCTACTCAAAGTCTGAAATTTCGACAGAGCTGGATTTTTCTCGAAATGTGAGTCGAAAAAATCCAGCTCTTGGTAGATGCACTGGTGGACAACAGTGCATCTACCAATCACACTGGTGGGGGCGGCAGGAATCGGCTGCTGCGAGGGGGCTTCTGGCTTTCTAGGGTAGGGCTACTTTCTCGTGAGCGGCAGACGTGCTGGAAAGATCGGCAAGGACAACAAGGTTTTCGAAGCCTCGGAGAAAACCCGGCTGCCATGTCGACCGTCGGGGGGATGATAACACCAATAGTGATTGTGGTCGCTTTCTTGCTCGTTGTGACGCTGGTCCGCGAGATGGTACGCTTCTTCCTTCGACGCTCGGTATTGATCTACCCGAAGAAGGAACCGTGGCTGTGCCAGCTCAGCCTGCCGTCCCGCTGTTCCTCATTATGACAGCACTCAAGCTTCGGCAAAGTTTTGTTGACACGATGCTAGTTTCATTGACGTTTTCTTTGCTCTCCGTTCCGAAAAAAAAGTCAACCGACTCCCTTCCCATTTGTTGACAGATCATGCGCAGTATGGCGATGAAGCGGCAGGCGCAGCTCGCATATGTCGCTGAGGGGGAACTGGTCCCAGCATTCGACAACATCCAGCTCTCGTTTCCAGAGGGTGCTGTCGTGTTCGAAAGTGGCAGTTGGTCCATGAAGTGGCAAGACGGTGCAACGTGCGGCACATTTCCCCCCGCGCCCTCTCTTGTGACTTGAGACTGGGACGTCAAGGCCCGCTGACGGTATCACTCACCTCACTGTCTCCGTCCCCTCACTGTCTTCGTCCCCGCCACGCAGAGAGCGGATCACGCGATTAGCAGTACGCGTGGACTGTACGGCGGGGACAATTCGTGGCACCGGCCGCGACTGCATCGGAGACTCCCGAATCGAGGGACACTTTCGTCCGCACCACGGTGTAGCTCCCGACCAGCGTGGGGAGCAGAAGTCCGACCATGTCCAAGTACGTGCGGGGGACGCTAGACTCGCTTTACCCGCTTCCTTTCTCCTGGCCACCTGCAGAGCTGCAACAGATGTTGGCCAGAGGGTGCTGAGCGCGAGCGGGGTGGGCAGATCGTGTCGCGTGGATGCAGCGCTACGACCTTTCTCGAGGAACAGTCGTTTTAGAAGTACGGGCCCTGCTACGAAGAGAGCGCACAGACGGGCGTGTCGTTGGCCGAGGGCACTTCTGCTCTTGGACAGCCTCAGCGCGTGGGACGCCATACTGCGGCTCGATAACCCTCAGACCTGTGCTGGTACCGACCATGCTGCAGCAGATTCTAGACGTGCGCCCGATGCGGTTCCCGCCGGTCATCCTGGGTGATATCCCCGAACCGCTCGACGCTGGCCTTGATGCGACGTGTGCAGTCTGTCTCGAAGACTGTGCAGCTGGCGCGGGCTCGGGCGCCGGGATGCTGCCTTGCCGGCACATCTTCCACGCCGTGTGCATCGATAAGTGGCTCGCTGATCACAACGAGTGCCCGACATGCAAGCACCTGGTGCGCGCGGAATTACCTGCGGATGTGAGGAGAGATCGTTTCGGCTTATCTGCACGTTCTACGCCGCATAGCACCTTTACAGCACGCCTGATAATCGAGGACCACGTGGGACAAACGCTGTTCGACAACGACACGGGGATCGAAACCATCGGCACCGTTGGCTTTGCTACCGCTGAGCGTGGCCCGCGCGACCTTTCACCTCGAGCTGCGGCCCTCGCTGACCTGCATCTCTCCCTGCGCAATCTGGTGTGTCCACCGTCCCGTCACGCCCCGCTCTGGTCTTGCCGGCCCGTCTGATCTCCGGGGGTTTCGGCAAAAGTCCTTTCTCCACACATGTGGCAACAATCTATATCATCTTGTACTTCGGGCTGACAAATGCACGACTTGCAGGAGCGCGAAATGTCTGGGCTGGCCAGGCGTTTGCCCGCGCTGTGGCGCGGCGGCATGGCCAATGGATCAAGCGACCAGAGCTTGTCTGCAGTGGAATTGGGCGAGGCGGGATCTTCAGCTGGGCCTCGTGACATTGCCCAAGCGTCTTCTGCGGGGGAGCTGGGCGACACGGAGGAGCAGCCTCCGCTGCAATCATTCCTTGGTCTTTTCCTTGCCGGAGCGCCGGGCTCCCCGGAAGCTTCGGAAGGGGATAGTGGCGAGGATGATGCAGCAGTCGATCCAGAAGTCGGAGAGGGGGCCCAGGAAGCAAGTGATCCGCAAAGTGAGGTGATTTGAGTGGTGTTATCATTCAAGTGCGTGCCGATTGGCTGTAATATGGTGGCGTGCGTTCGTTTTGTTAAATACAGGGGATAAGTCTAAACTTTCATGCTCCCTAGCGGCCGGGCTTTCCCACTCGCGTCCTCGGGATCCAATCGGCCGATCAGCGTTGACGTTCGTCCCGCGCCGCGCGTTGCTGCTTGGAGGGAGTCCGCCTCCGCTCGCTCGAGCGACGCGCCTGGCATCGGTGCCTCTGACTGCCGCCAGTTAACGTAACTTCAGACACTTGCCACGTTTTGTTTGTTGACTCAGGATCTTGTCACGCCCAGTATGCGTTACGCAGGCCAGAACGGGAGGTGCGGCGCAGCGCCTGACAGAAGCAAGGGAGGGAAAACGTGGCGCCCGGCAGACCAGGGCGAGAGGGGCGCGTGACACACAAGTGCACGCCTGTCGCACATCGCAGAGCGTGTGAATGCTGTCCGACAAGGCGACCGGGCTTCACCAGGGCAGGAACGGCCCCATTTGTGGACGGGTCACTGACCGTTCCTCCCCAGAGAGTCGCCAGGCCTCCGGAGAACGACTCGAAGCCCTTTTTCACTGAGTCCGCCACCTCCGAGAGCGCGTCAGAAATGCCGAATCCCTCAAGCGCCGAGATCAGGGCGGAGTTATCGTCGCCGCCCCCGCGTTTGGACGCTCGAATCTTTGCCAGAAGCGCACGCGCATCCGGGCGGGACCCTGGATTGAAGTGCAGCACTGAAGCGACGCATTCGCGCAGCGCCGGACTGAATCGATCTGGGAATGCAGTGGCCTGCCAGAATGGCGGTTCAGCCGAGCCTGGCTGAGCGAGCTCGTAATTCGGATTAGTGTGGCATACCTTGAGAGGCTGCATTTTCACAAGCGCCGCCAGGAGACCCTTCTTTTCCCAGAGAAACTCTAGTGTCATCATCTCATACCTACCAAAGTGCAGAGAAGAGGACCAGCGAGATTAATTTGAGCTGCAGTCACACGTACGGGAGTTGAGGGCGAGTCTGGCAGAGGAATGCACCCGATACAGCCTATTCCCCACATGTCGACGCTCTCGCCATAGGATTCGTGATTCATCACTTCCGGGGCGAGGTAACAGGGTGTTCCCACATGACTTGTCCGTTTTCCTAGTGCGTGTCACACACTAGATCATTTGCCAAGGCAATTCTCGAGCGGGGCATCTGGAAGTTCTTCTAGACATGATCCGCAGGCAGGCTTCTGGCGCGAGTATGGCAAGGGCGCTCAAAACCGTTCTCCAGCGTCGCCGAGAGCCCAAAATCCCCCACCTTCAGCACCCCTTCGCTTGTAAGGAAGACGTTATGTGGCTTGAGATCGCGGTGCAGGATCTTGAGCCCGTGTAGGTACGCCATCGAGTCAGTGAGTTGCCCCATCCAAGAGCGCACGACCTGTCCGCCCACAAAGCCCCCCTCTGAGGATGTTGGAGGAGGCGACCAGCAACATGGGGGTCGAGAAACTGAGGGCCCAAGAAACTTGAATCCCCCACTGCATAGAACGCCCACCTGCTCATTGAGCGGAGAGTTGCGTTTCCTCTTGTCAAATCTGTTTTTGTCAGGATAGTCACGCACGGGTCGTTGAGGCGAGCTTTGTTTTCAGTGGGCACGCTGGTTGGATCTTGGGGATGTTACAGATAGTTTGCCAGATCGCCACGGTTGCAGAGCTCCATGACGCAGCAAACGACCTGGCTCGATCAAGCTCCGTCATGAGTCAGGGAACTCAGTGAGCCAAATGTCGGGAGCTTAGGTTCAGCGGCGCAACCAGGTATCCATTTGCAGAGTTGAGGAACACATCGTGGTACTTGACGACTGAGTGGTGGCGGAGCCCCTGCAGGGTCTTAGCCTCCTTGAGCGCGTCATTGCCCTCCCTGTTCGCGAGGTGTCTGGATCAAAGACGTGCAGATCGGCTACGCACAACAGGCGCCGAAACATCCAGGCTGCTGCGCTCTGGTTGCGCTCGACCTTGCAATAAGAGGTTGGTGCGTTCGCGAAAATGAGGGAGATGAGGGCTTCTTACCGTACACTCTCGCACTGTGTCTCCTTCAAGACCATCTTCACACCATCTGACTTCCGTCGCACACAGGACGTGGTTCCTGTTCTGGCGAGATGTGAGAATTGTTCCTCGGTGGTACAGGTCAGCCGCCATTGAGCTATTCAGAGATAAGGAGACGGACCTTGCCCACCCTTGGCGAGCTGCTTGATCATCTCATAGTCGTCCATCTCAACTCCTGCTCCCAGTTGAAGTTGCCTCTTCCTGCAGCCCGCGTTTCACAGTGCTACCCCTCCCTGCGATTCGATCGTTCCCGGGGCGTGAGACAGCGTTCTACCTTCTCTATGCGGAGAAACCTTCTGACATCACCCAGTCAACCACGTCTCAGCCGGGGACGTGGTTGACCTTCGATTTCATTTTTGATTAAAAATTGAAACCGATTTTCCAGTTTTTGACAACTCCTCTGCGACAACGCCCTTGCCGGCGTCGTCGCTCCGCCCGAGTTCCTGCGACACCTGCGCCCCGCCAGCGCCCCTGGCGAAGGATGGGCCAAGCGGAATCGGTTCCCGGGAATCCTGCGCTACATGCCACGGAGAAAGCACCGAATTTGAAAGCGTCTCGGAGGGGGGTTCTCAGCCCTGCTGAGCTCCCAGGGGACTTCCTGCTGCTCGCGGAGGCGCTGAGGCCTACCGGTGTACTCGTCACGCCGCACTCTCAGGAGTATGAGGTCACGCGAACGTGGCAGGCCTGGAACTATCAATCAGCTGGGCTGCCCTCTGGAATCGTGATCGCAACGACAGCTACAGACGTAAAGAGTACAGTCCAGTATGCCGCAGAGCGCCGACTCGATCTTTGCATCGCGGGATCGCGGACTTCAAGTCATTGCATGAAGGATAACTCACTGGTACTTGACTTGAGTAGAATGAATCAGTGCAGCGTCGACGTGGGGCGCAAGATGGTGACCGTACAGCCAGGCACACGCTGGGGTGACGTCGATCTGGCGTGCCGCGAGCATTCGCTCGCCACGACAGGATCGATGGACCCCAACTCGTCCGTGATTGGAAGCGCATTGCATGGGGGGCACGGCTGGCTCGAAAGAGTCTTTGGCCTTGTGGCAGACAACGTGCTGTCTGCTGAGATCGTGCTGGCGGACGGCACAACAGTTTTGTCGAACAAGACTATCAACCAAGATCTTTTCTGGGGGATACGCGGGGGCGGCGGAAATTTTGGGATCGTTGTATCGATGACGCTACAGCTTTTTGATCTGCCGAATCGAGGAAAGTTATACGGGTTTCTTGTCCAGCACGAGGTGCTTCCGGGGAACAAGAGCAGACAGAATCTCCTAGAGCGCTACTTCGAGCACGCTGTGGACGCAGCGGACCCGCTCATGCTTTGCATCACCCTCCATGGGCAAGGGCCTGTGCGCGAGGTAATTCACCCTTTCAATACCTCTTTGGCTGTCACCATGGTGGAATATACTTGAGCCACTCGCAAGAATAAATGGCCGAGGTCCCAGCAGGCAAAACGATAATTCTTGATCCTTTTCTTGCAGGCGGCCGTCTGGGTAAGCGACGATGCGGATGCCGCGGACCGCTACCTTCCAGCGCCCCCGACTCTTCTCGAGCGTCTCTTTGGGGGATTCGCTCCAAAGCCGCCGCTCACCACTGTCGATTACTATACGGAACTCCAGACGACCGGCCCGCTGCTCGGCGCAGACGGGAGCGCTCTCGAGCCGTGCAACTACCGCGTGCAGCGCGCCTTCGCGCTGCAAAATCTTGGTGATGTAGTGTTCCCACCCGTCCCAAGTCATGCGGCACCCGCTCCGAATTGTACGCCAAGCGGTTGATGGCTCGTGGCTCGACGCGAGACGACCTAACGCTGCGGCCCCTGGGTCAGGTTGCTGTGGAACTTGCGCTGGCTGCTGAGGAGTGTCCTAACAGCCAGAGCCAAGTGTGCATACAGATGCTGGGAGGGGCAGGCGGGGCATCCATTGCCGAGGACACAGCGGTATCTCACTTACTTTTGGGTTGCACGTGCCGAGCAGGCGCCCGTGGGAGTCTGCGGTGCGCTCTGCTGACCAAGAGGGTCTGATACAGGTTGCTCACCGGGACCAACGGCACATGATAACGATCGTGGGGAAATGGGGTGCAGCAGAGGAGAAGCCAGCGGTGAGGCACCGTGATGCATCCTTTTCATATGACTGCCGCGAGCCTGGACTATCGCGCGCTGATGCACCCTTTGCAGGTATGCGCGTGGGTCGACGAGCTGTACTACAATGTTTGCCGCCTCTCACGGCGTGAAGATGGCGATTCGGTAGCGCACACTCCTTGCGCGTTGTGCCACGCTCACAAGATCCACTGTGGGCCTGAGTGGTGGTATGGCACACGTGTAACATGCGACGCGTGTCATGCACACCTCTCTGCACATTAAGCACTTGAAATTGCGCAGGTCCTTCCAGTTCCTTTGCATCTCCCCTGCCTCTACGTAAGAGAAGACGACGAACCTGAGCTGCACTTCCTGCCTTCGTATTCTCCTCCATCCCAGTGCTGCACCGTCCGAGCGCACTACTCGTAAATCGCTGTACTCACAGCCTACTGGACGAGCAGGCAACATGACAAACTGGAGGATCTTGTCACGCTCAAGCGCAAGTATGATCCTCAAAACTTCTTCAAAAACAATGACAACATTGTTCCATGAAGGTGCAGTGGTCTGGACACCGTCGGCGCTCAACGCAACTCAATCTGCAGGGCTGAGTTGCAGCACTGCAGGTTGAGTTGCAGCAATGCTCACCGTTCAGAGGATGTGATGGACTAGTGCCTACAAGCTACATACATTGTGGCAAGTTGCAGCGTAGTACTTAGTCTCCCACTTGCTCTGTTCTTTGCCCCGATTAACGCCCTCAAGTGCTACCGTGTCTTGACCCGTCGGTCGTCTACAATGTACTTGCGGATTTCGTCAGAGCAGGAAAGGAGAAACGTCGTACTGGCAGAAAAGTATAATTCCTGAATGCAATCTGACAGTAGTGTGACTCACACTGTGCGAGATTCTTCGGAGCCTCATTCTATCATCCTTGAAAGACAGTGTGAAATATTGCAAAAATACCAAGTGTAAACCTATCATAACGAATGGCTCTGCGACCCATCCTACAAAGTTTCAGCCTGCTCCCGGTCCAACCAGACGTCCGCCATCGGTTTCAACTTCGACATGCCCTCAGCAAGATCCGAAATATCCTCTCCTGAAGTGATCTGATGCCGCAAAGCAAAACTTCAGTGGGAATGCCGCTCATCAACGGAATTATGTTGCGATTCGCCTCAGTAATTTGCGGCTCGGGGCACACCACTCTGCAATGAGCGATAAATCTGTCCGATATTTTCCCTGTTGACCATGGTGCCTCCGCCTGCACGAGTCAGACCGATCAAATTTCGAGCGGACCGAGCTCGCATCCATCCACGCAAAAGATCGGAACGAGATCGGATCGTGCGCTGACTCAGGACGGGGCCTCTTTTGACTGGCCCGATCATCTCGACGCACACTGCAACAATGGGCGCAGCTGCAATGCAGATTCCACACGCAATGCAGATCCCAACACGAGCGTAAAAAAACACGGATGAGCGGTGGCAAACCGCGAAAGTCGCACCACGACGGTCCTGAGTCAACTCAGCGCGTGCACTGGACATGTCACCTGTTATCGTGAGCGGTGTAAGCGAGGCATACTGTTGCTTGTAAACTCAAGCATCGACATCAGACATTTTTGAAAAAAGATTGTCTCTTACATGGTTTCGCAATGTTGCTGCGTTTCGACAAAGATATGTACGTAGCTCGTAATGATCCGTCCAATTCCACCTGATCACGGCGAGGTCAGCAGCCTGATATGCTCGCCATTAATTCCGCCGTCAGAACTACGTCACCGTACGAATCCTCGAAGTGGGTTCAAAACCTCGTTATCAGCGACAAGAAACCATAGATCTCGTCGTGGCTGAACAGATCCTTTAATTCTCTGCAACCCGTTACAGCGTCAGAGGCTCCAGAAGGCCCAGGGAAAACAGATTTTATCGACACACGAGATAGGACTCTTAATTTTGATACGGTACTCGAACCATTGGTACATCAATTTTCCCGAGAATCTTCTCGTGTTCTTCTTGCGACATTTCTCTCCCTCCCAACTGTTCACGCGAAGTATCAGATTCAGGGCTATCGTTTGTATCGTGCATCAGCATGCACCTATCCAAAGTTTTTCAAAGATGTGCGAGGAAGCCACCTTTTCAACATCAACTTCCCCCAACTTGAACCCTGGCAGCGTCACGCTTTTCCTCGAAACCATGTACATATCATTTTCAACCAGAAGCCTGTCATCAAGCGTTCATGTGAGCAAATAAGTTATGGTCTTTGAAAAATCCCTGATCAGAAGGGCGAAGAAGAGAAGAGTGCATCTGCAAGAGCGAACGACGTCAACGCACCATTCAATTGCACATGTGAAAGAGCACGTCTTCTTGAACAGCCACCCCGCCATTACTCCAAGGGATTTAGCGAGTCTTGACAGCTGCCAAGAGTGGTATTTTCGTCAACACAAAGATTGGACATATGATGTCACATACCAAATGGGGTGGAGCGTCGTGTGAATTTTCAGAATCGAAGCGACAACGCCTGGAGGGAGCTCGCCTCTCTCCTGCTATCACCATGACTGGCCTTTTCCTCGTACCACAAACACGAATGCAGCATTTCGATAGGATCCATGCCCCTTGGATCCCACTCGATGACGTAGGAATTCGTCAGAATCCCCGTGTCACACAAGTTGCGGTAGTGCGCAGCGTAGACGCCATACTTCTCTGGACTTTTGTGCAAGTTTTCCAAGTCCACGACGAAGACTGCTAGTCCGGGGGCCTTCTGCAATTTGGATAGAACAAGCTTGATTCTTCGGGAATAAACCAACATCCAGGGTGGTGCGTGAAGTCCTTGATGCCCCGGCGGGCGGAGCAGAACACGTGCTGAGAAAGCCTGCTGAAGTCAGCATGGGTTCAGGTCTCCGCTGCTCTGGCCAGATGCATTCTCGCGAAAAGTACTAACACACTGAAGTATGGAAGCAAGAGACAAGACCCAAGCCTTGAGTGCACTGGGAAAAGGAAAATGGCTGCTCTGGGAGGTCATGACCTGCGACGTTTCATCGTTTGCACTGGCATCCATCAAGTTGCACAGGAACGCGCGGAACGCTTCGGCATCTTCGAGTGGCAGAAAAGACGAGAAGCGAATGCCTTCGATTGTTTCGTCCATCAGCCACTCGAACAATTCTTCGAATCGCTTGCTTGCGTACCGGACCTTCCCACTCGGGACTTCAAGCACCAGAAGGCCAAGGTTAGCACTGTTCTGCAGCGCCTCAGCACTCTTGCAAGACCCTGCTGCTCGAGCCACCGCAGACGGAACCGACCCCCCTCCTGCGTTGCTCCCCCGCAGCTTTCTGACTTGTGCCAGTACTGCCTCAAGAACCTGCAACCATGCGCAGCAGTTCGAAGTTAAACGGAATGGTTGCCCTGTTCCGGTTTCCTCCTTTTCACGTGCACCCATACAGGGATGGAAAAGGGGAGGTTAGTTCCACCTGAACTTTCGTTCGTCCAGACTTCAGGGTTGAAATTGAGCATCGCCCCTCGCCTCCTGCGCCTCCTGCGCCGAAAACTGGCCGTCAGCCCTGCGCCCCGCTTTGCACGCAGGGTCTGCGCCTCGCCTACCTTTGTCCGGAACCAAGATGTCGAGCTCGTTCCAGAGCTCCTTTTCCCGCTCCCGCCGTTTGTTTTGCGACTGCTTATTCATCGTTTGCCACTCCAGCGAGCTCTGCCTCCTACCCGTCCGAGGCTTGCTTCTCTGAGTAACGGGGGCAGGCTGTGCGGCTGGCGCAGAGGACGCCGGGTCCGTTGCGACTACGCCCATTCGCCATGCCGGAAGGACGTGGGGATCGATTGGCTGGTTCGCAGCTGTGAAAATATTGCCCCACAGGGGCCTGTTGAAAGCTGGCAAGACTCTCGCGCTCAAGAGAGAGGAAAACGGGAGAAGCCGTTGCAAGGTTTCCATCCTGCCCGGCGAGGTAGACGGTTCACCAGGGAAGGCACCGGCACCAGCATTATTGCTCATCATTGCTGGACGGCACTTTAGCTTTCACCTAAAAGCCATGTATAATACATGTACGCTCTGTAAGCATTTAAAACATTTTAGGTTAGCTAACATATCTCTAAAGGTGTGTCCTAGCACTTGGAGCCGTTGAGACATTAGAGCCATTGACTCAGTTTCAACCCAACCGTTTGAGCGAGAATTGTTGTTTCGGTGTGGGATTGAGCAGTGAACGCAGCGCAGGCGCAGGATGTCAAATTTCAATGCACTCAAGCTGCGCTGGACTTTTGGCTTTAACGTCGATGGCGCGTCTGGTACGCTGGTCGACCTAACTGCTGATGGAACGCAGGTCGGCAGGAATCTCGCCCTGCTGCGCTCCTGATTGCCAGCGCCGCACTGTGCGAGAGCCACTTTTTGTTGTCGCAGTGAGCGGACACAGAGGGTAAGCTACAGGGAGATAGTTTGACATAGGATGTAATCGTGAGTGTCCGGACGTCTGGGTGGATCGTTGTGGTTGAGGGTGTAGCACGGAAGGAGAGGTGGGTGGTGCAAGGCTGCCGATCATCCATGTGCGTAGCGCGAAAGCGGAAGACTCATGGTGTTGTGCACGTTGTTTCTCAGGCTGTTTTCTACTCAGTCGGTCACACTGGCGTCATTTTCGACTATGAGATGCGGCATCAGCGACTCCTGCAGGTTGTCAATTGGGCTTAGTACAGCGTGCGAGCGCCAAACTCGGAGAGCGCCGCGTCCTTGCGATGACCATCATCTTATGTCTCCTGACCGCACTCGCAGGGACACACTAATACCATCTCATGCGCTGCGGCCTCGGACAACAAGAAGTGGCTTGCGACGGGCGATATGGGCGAGAGTGACACCATGATCGTAATTTGGAATTCGCGCTCGGGCGTGCCGGTACGAACAATATTTGGTGCGCACCCGGGAGGTGTCTTGAGCTTAGACATGACCCACGACGCGATGTTCATCGCAACGCTTGGTGCGGGTGCGGACCAGAGCCTCAAGATCTGGGAGTGGACCATCAAGGCGAGCAAACTCCCCCCGTGGCACAACATCGCGCTCCCATGTCGCAAGTTCTACCGGGATTCCAACGTTGCTAGACATTTGGAACAGGATGATTTCTGCCATGCGCACCAGACCTCAACTAAAATTCGTTGCGGGGCCGTGGTGCAGGCGGATGTGCCAGTGGCTGAGAGTGAGATCACAAGCAGAGACGTGCAGCACTGCGTGGCGTTTCGCCGCGATGATACATCAGAGCTTGTCACCAACGGCTCTGCCCGCACAATTTTCTGGACATGGTATCAATCTACCTGCATTTCGTTTTTCGTATTCGTTCAGCAAGAACGGGGCCCGGGTCACCGTATCGCGAACCCTCCACTTGCTGAACCACTTGCACGACAGGACGGAAAAGGCGCTCAAATACTACTCGCCAGCGATTTCAGCGAAGGAGTTCCCGACACCCATCGGAAAATTTACGAGGTACTGCGCGTGGTCTCCAGCATTCTGTATGTAAGATTTTCACCAGCATATGCGCCGTCTGGTCGCTCGTTGATTTGCCGGAATACGGCACGCAAATCGGCGAGCGTGGAAATACAGCACGAAGCCTAAGGCAGCCCTACATTGCGACAGATCCGTTTTCATTCCGTATTCGACACAAGCTGTTTCTGCAACTGAAGACGGAGATCTACTCTTGTGGGACCAGGTCTGCCCATGTGTGCATCCGGTGCCAAGTTCGATTTACCTATTAGTCGACACTGCAGGTGCTGCTCCCGGCTCTGCACTCGCGCCCTACGGACCGTAGTGGGATTAAGCTGCTCCGGATGCACGAGGGTCACGCGATCACGGCAATTTCCATTTTCGACAACTTCCTCGTGACAGCCGCATCGGATGGCTTCGTACGATTTTACGACTTCAAGTTCCGCCTACTTGCGTGGTACGAGGACCTCGACGTGGGCCCGATCACTGCGCTCACCTTCACGTCACCGCAGATGCCAGTCAAGGACTCGACCGTGCTCGAGTCTCAGGTCGTTTTCCTGTCTCATTGTGCTCTTGAAGTAACGATGGGCAGTGTTGCGCTGTGTTTGCAGTGCGTTAGGCTCTCAATGACACAGTGAGACGTACTTGCAGGTTCGCGTTCCAAACTTTGTGGTCGCATCATCGACAGGCAAGATTGCATTAGTCAACGCGGCCATTTTTGAGATGTTCACAAAGGAAGAGCGTCGAGGAGAGCTTTTGGTCCATGCTTTCGAGTCGCATATCACCGCGCTCTGCGCGCACCCGCTTGCGTCGCACCTCTTTGTGCTAACCAACGGTGGTATGCTGCGCGTGATCGACTACGAGTCGCAAGCTTGGCTTCGCCACAAGGTTCTCGAGAAGCGCACGCCAACGTGCCTTTGCATCAACCCCAACGGCCAAGAACTTGTCGTGGGTTGTGAGGATGGGTCGCTTATGGTCCTCAACACGGCCGACCTCGACCTTATCCAGCGTGCGCACCAGGTATTCGCCCAACATAGAACCCACCAACTGTTTCGCCCGTCGTGATTCATCGCCCCCTTCACCTCTCTTCTCCAATTCAATGCTGACATGGTGTGATGCAGGGTGATGCAGGAGCCACTAAGATAGTTTTTGCTCCGGACGGCATGCACATTGCAGTTGCTGACTCGGTGAGGACGCCTGCGGAGCTTCCTCTGCTGCTGTCGCGCGCCCCCTTCCATGGATCATTCGAGACGGTCCCTCAGTCATGAGCCAAACCATGATTGCCACGCGCCACCATGTGCAGGACATGTGCGTCGGCCTCTATCGGCGTGAGCGCAATGTGCTTGAGAGCGGCAAAGAGGTCGATCCAGCGCCTGGCGCTCACCATCATGCTTCGCGTCCTCAGACCTGAAACGTGTGCATGACGCAGGTTCCCTGGCTGTACATTGGACGTTACCGTTCTCACCATGCCGCTGTGACAGACCTAGCCTTTGTTGAGGACACTGACGCGGGCATCATCCGTCTGGTGCGCCTCGCTCCGCATCTCCGGGCAGCTTTCGGGCCTGCGGCGAGTGAATATTCGCCGCTCGCTGTGGCTGAGGAAGGGAGAAGCCTCTCTTGGGCATGCAAGATCAGAGTCAAGAGGTCTGCGTTGGGTGCTCGAGACACGTGGCAAGCTAATCGCTCCTCGTGCGCCCTGTGCTCAGGTTTCACTCGGGCGTGATCGCGTTCTCGTGGAGTACGACATCGGAAACTCATTCGCGGCGACGGGCGTCGTGGCGCGCGCCGCGGTGGCTCACCCCAGCATATGTTTTGCACTGGAATTTATGACATACCAACCGGTAGTGCTAGTGACTGCAGGTGATGCACGCGAGGGAGCCAAGCATTTGTACTCAGCCGCGCTGACAGAATGGAGCTTTATTGTGCGCAGGTTACTATCGAGCAGACAGCCGTCCCGACGGCGCTACTGGTGCTCCCTCCAGGGACGCAGCCCGGCGAGGACCCAGATAGACCGCTCGTCATCTCGGGTAACGATGGCCACAAATTCAAGATTCTAGACGTACTGGGTCTCCAGGTGTCGCTTCAATATTATTGTCCCACTGACGTACTTGACCTACTCTAGGAATGTATCTGTGGGGTTGTATGTGCATACAGTTCAGCAGATGCTAGCTGAATGCCTGACGATGTGTGTGTTGAAAAATTCCTGATCCCAAAAGTGTTGACACCTCTCAATGGACAGGGCGTACACGACGATCGCCCACTGCCCGCACAGGTGCGTCCTTGATCGTCATGTGGAGGGATTTGGGGAGACCTCGTGTTCGAGATTTTGTATCTTGTCATTCCCTTCATTGTCGACAGCTGACCGGCGTGTGTGTTCTGTCCAGGAGTCGCATTGCGTGCAAACGCTGCTTGGGCCAACATACGGTCCACCACCGCATACTCTCGTTCTGCTTCCTGAGGGAGATGAGCGGGAGAGGAACGGGGCTGGCTACCTCGCCTACGCAACACCGAGCAAGGTCGACCCCATTGACCGGCTTGATAGGGCACAGCGACGCCGGCAGAACTTGCGGGACAATATCTTCGATTTGAGTATTGCGCTAATTCTGATGCTGAAGTGTGAGGTCCACTCTGTGTCTCACGTGGAATCAGGTCATCGGCCTTGTGAAGTTGCCTCTTGATGGAAACCCGAACAAGGGGACGGGGCTCATTGCGCATCCCGGCGGGGTCGAGGGGCTTTGCGTGAGTTATGACGGGCGCTACGTGATCACAACGGGCGGGTCGGACTTCAGCGTCATGCTCTGGGAGGTGGATACAACTGCTCTCGAGAAGTCTGCGGTGTTTGGAGGAAGTGGAATTGTTCCTTACGAGGCGCTGATTCCCGGAGGGAAGGAGGGGACGTTTTATGATGACATGTGCGACTACTTTTACCTTGCGCAGCTGCGTGCGCAGGGCGAAGATACCACCGCGGAGAGAAAGGTACCATTCTGCCGCCTTTATGACTCGCGGTCACGGGCCCTGTGTCCTGAATGTGACTGAGCTCGACTTGATGGTTCAGGTCACTGGGGTTGTTCCGATTGAAATGGTTCCTGATATTATGCGTGCGCTCGGGTGCGTCGAATCCCTCCGATTGGTGTGATGAACCGGATTGCCAAAGCCGCTCGGATTCCCTGAAGATCGCACATGTGTGCGTCTGCGTTCCGAGCGCATAAGGCTCCTCCTATCCGCATCTTGCCGTGCAGGTATTATCCTTCCGAGTTCGAAGTTCGTGACCTCCAGCATGAGGTCTCTTCGCTCGCCCCGGAATCCCAGTCCAAGAAAACAACTACCTTCTAATTCTTTGGATGCGTATGCACCTCGATTCAAGCTTGGCCGCATCCGCACCCCGAGTATGATCGCATGGCGTCTGGACTAGGTGGTGCGTCGCGGGCAGGACACGATCAATTTTGAGGCTCTCCTTCGTCTCTTTGTGAACCACCGTCCAGTAAGAGAAGCAACGCTTCAGGTTTGTTCCGGGACCCTTCTTTGCTACGCATGCTCTTTGCAGTGGAATTCGGCTTTCATGAATTCGGCTTTCATCAAAAGGTCGTGCTGAAAGCACCTGGGCAGGACATGACGTCCGCATTCGAAGCACTGGGCGCTGAGCGGCTGACCGGGACCATCAAGGCGGACGCTCTTCAGATGATGCTCAAACGCATCGGAGAACCCCTTGAGGTGTGTCCAGGCGCAGCCAGTTTCGTCAGATTGCCTTTTCCAGTCCCTGTTGTGCTCCACTTGCCTGAGTTTTGGAGCCATGGACAGGAGGAGGAACTGGCTGCTCGAATGGAGGCACTCATCGGACAGCAACTGACGGGCCGCGAGGACCTCACAGCGATTTCATTTGCGCAGGATGTGCTTGGTTTTCGGGGCCTGTCAGCCGCAAAGGAAAGGGGGGAAGGTGCGGAAGGTGCAGAGGCTGTTCGTGGTGTGGCTTCTGTCGACACGGCCACACAGTAAAATTTGTTGTAAGTTGTTTGAGAATTTCTAGGTGCAGATTTTCTGGTAGGATGTAGCGGTGAACTGGTGAACTGCTGTGAAAACAAAAAGGTGCAGCGCTGTTTATGCTCGTACTGTGTTCAAGCAAGTCGACCGGCTGCATGCAAGAAAACAGTGCTGCACCCACCGCCATTTGCATACTTGGATGATCAAGACCTCTTACAGAAAGAAGAATTTCATTACAGCTCGAATCAGAGCACATCAGGAGAAGTAAAAAAAATCAAGATGTTCCAACCTCACCGACACCACCGTGCTTCTTCGGCTGGGCTCCAGTCTTCTCGTCGTCACGACGGAGCCGTCGGGCACGCGATACTATCCGCTGTGTTGCGAACCCCATCTGCGCGCGAGGTTTGGCAAATTATCGCACCAGCAGGCTTTCTGGGAACGAGTGTTCTGCGTTCTTGACGGCGTTTTTAGAGAAGCAGAGCCAGCGGCATGAACATATGGGGGGTATACCTTTGCTGCGCGTGCGGTGACTTGTTCAATCGAAGGCCAGACTGTAAACCGGGATTCTCCGATGGAGCCCCTCTGCCGAGCCAGTTGCGACCATTGGTCTTGACCGAAGGTGAAACTCGTGAGCGAATCACTCACCGATGCACTGGATTTTGCAAAGGAATCTTTCCCAAGCTCGTGCCCAGGTGTGCGCCGCATTGCCGACACGTCGTACGACATCGCATTGGTCAGCGTACCGGAGACACCAGCGACCGTGGCCACTACAGAATTAAGCCCAACCGCATTTCTTCCAGCGGGCACGATGCACTGGATTGAAGTCTCGGCGATCCAGAGCGAGCGTTCGCACGCAGTCGAACGTGAACGTGCCTGGACAGTGGTGCCACGCGCACCGAAATCTGTGCCATGAAGGGACATTGCCGTTCCGCCTACCCATGCGTGATTTGTTGGCGCGACAGAGGACAGGGATGGCGCATAGCGGAACGGTGACGTCCACGAGCCTGATTGCTCCTGCACGACCAAAACACTCAGATTTTTGTCACATTTACACCTCTGGGTGCTCAATTAGATGGGAACTAGTTAGCGAAGAAGATAAGAATCGTGTCCATTCGCGACACAATTATTTGACTGACTAGAGGGTGGGGGCAAATACTTCAACAGTCACGACTGCTCGGGATACAGGCTGTAATCTTGCACCAGCTCTGCAAATCAGTGCCGTGTCTGACACCCACACCGTTTCATCACAGGCCGAGCCTTGAACACGTGATTTGGGAGAGTAATTCCGCGTGCCCATCGAGACGCCAACGAAGTCCACACGTGTGATCACAGCTGACAGCATCGTTACCATGGCTGAGGAGATGATTGGTGCATCATACGACATTGCCTCTGTCATCGAGTCTACGGCGCGACCCACTGTGACTGATCCGGATCGGGTCGGCCGTAGTCCCGCAGACGCTCGACACACCACAGCTGAATCGGAGACCCAGAAAACCGCCTCGGCTGGCGTACCACCTAGGCGAGATGCCGACGAATAGTCGGCGATGCCGAAGGACGACCCAAAAATAGAGACTGAAGTCTTTCCGAAAGAAGGGATGTTGGCTGGGCTAAATGACGAGATTGGTGCATCGTATGAAACAAACGAAGTAGCCGAACCCACGACCTCGCCAGCAGTCACGACTACCATTCCGGGCTGAACGTTTGTACCAGGAGGCATCTGGAACGGGGAGCGTGCTAAGCAAGAATATCAAGAACTTTAAGAGCATGATTAGACAAGTCCCGAAGGCATGAATTTCTTTTTACTTGCGGAAACAAGGCTGCAGTAAATTCGATGCTCAACGAACCTTGCAGATGATTGAAGTTTGCGACAGCCAGTTAGAGTGCTCAGCGGAGGTGCCATCCACCACACGAACAGCTCCAGAATACCAAAACCCAGAACCATGTACAGTCATCGAAGTTTTCTGCCGAAATCAAAGAGTTATATCATGCCATCTGAGTTAGAAAAAGTCGCACCGTTGTGGTTCGGTAACAGAATCCAAAGAAGCATTCTAGCTAGGCAAAAAGGAGATCAATTATACCCCTGTTGCAGGATGATTCGGTGTTGTACTAGTCGAAATAGAAGGTGCATCAAACGAAAATAGCTCCGTCAAAGTAACAAAATCATTGCTTATGGACATGGCAAATCCAAGCGTGTGCCGGACACCCCGGGGAGAAAGGCAACGAATAGAGCTATCTGAAACCCAACTTGAGGCCTGGCAAGAAGTATCACCCACGCGGCCAGCACCACTATAACCAGATACCCCAAAGTTGCGACCGCTCACAGTTAGACTTGCAGAAATGAAACTTGCAACATTCAGAGGGACCAACGAACTCAGCGACACAGAATCAGATGTCCACGCTTCCGTCACCGTGCCCGAGCTCTCGCCAACCGTCAAAACAACGACAGAAAAAAATCGAGTACTGGAAGAAACACGACAAACGACAGACGAGGCCGAAAACCAATCCGTAGCCTCGCACGCCGTGACACCAACCCGAGCAACCTGCGTGTACCGCGCGATGCCGAAGTTGGCCCCCTGCACCGTCACGCTCGCAAGCCCTGTCCCTGCCCGGTTGACGCCGACCACCGTCTTCGCCGCCGGCGTGTCTGCCGACCACGCCTCCGTCACCGTGCCCGAGCTCTCGCCCACCGTCAGCACCACCGTCGACGTCCGCCTCACGCTCCCGCTCGTCCGGCACTGCACCGCCGTCTCCGACGTCCAGTCCGTCGCCTCGCACGCCGTGTCGCTGATCCGCGCGCCCTGCGTGTACCGCGCGATGCCGAAGTTGGCCCCCTGCACCGTCACGCTCGCAAG
>ENA-UOXV01001817-UOXV01001817.1-marine-metagenome-genome-assembly--contig:-NODE-1817-length-28950-cov-5.411905_pt1 | contig 28950 bp, 18 predicted proteins | sample MGYA00238165_ERZ766961 | MGnify/ENA primary metagenome ERZ766961 (study PRJEB28924, sample SAMN03173240) | marine metagenome | biome: Marine; feature: Water; material: Subsurface seawater | place: North... | reverse complement strand
CCCTCCTCGGCCCCGAGTTTGGTCCTGAGCCGCGACGCGCCCCTCCTCTTGTCCCCTCCAGCCGCGTTCCTCTCAGCCTGCTCAGCCTTATCCCCGGCATCGCCCGCTCGGACCTTGCGGAGCTCATCCTCGGCGTTCTCCGCGCGTCGCCAGAGCTCGGCGAGGCGCGCCTTGGACTCGTGGAGGCGGCCCGCGTCCTCCGCCGCCCTCGAGTTGGCGCGGCGCATGGCGGCGACAGCCTCGGCGCGCTCAGTCTCAGCCTCCTCGAGCGCAGCCTTCGCGTCGCTCGCCTCCCTCTGCGCCGCCCTGCGGTCCTTCACGGCGGCGTTACACGCGTCGACCGCGCGCTTAACCTCAGCCTCGGCGCTCCGCGCGGCGGCTTCCGCGGCGATGGCCCTCGCGACGGCGGCGGTGGACGCCGCCTCCATCGACTTGGCCTCCTCCCCCGCCGCGTCAGCCGCGGCGCGGGCCTCTTTGATGTCCGCGTCCGCGCGTGACTTCGTCGCCTCGATCAACTCCGACTCGGACCCGACCTCGGCGGCGCGTCGTTCGAGCTCGACCTCGGCGGCGAGCGCCCTTCGCTCGGCATCCGCGATTCGCGCCTCCGCCTCGGAAATCGCGAGCCGGCCAGCCTTCTTCATGGTTTCGACGTCAGCCTCGGCTTTGGCGACCGCCATGCCGATCTGTGTCTTGACAGTCTCGTACGAGCGCTTAGCCTTGGCCTCAGCCTCCTTCTTGGCGGCCGCGACGTCTTCGGCGGCTTTGACCTCGGCCAAGGCGACCGCCGCGGCGGCGAGCTCGGTGGCCTTCGCCGCCGCCGACATCTCAGCCTCGACGACCCTCGTCTCCGCCGCCGCGAGCGACTGCGCGGCGTGCTTCTCCACCTCCTCGAGGCGGGATTCCGCGAGAGCCACGGCATCGTTCGCGTTGCGTTCGATGGCTGCCGCGCGGGTCTGAGCCGCGGCGGCGGCGGCGTAGGCTTCCTCGGCGGCTCGGTCGGCGACGCCCGCGACGGACGCCGCGTCGTTGGCCATCTCGGCGGTTTTCTCAGCGCGTTCACGCGCGATGGCAGCCTGCTCAACCTGCGCTTCAGCCCGCGCGAGTTTCTCCGCGGTCTCCTCGCGGAGTGCGTCCATCATCGCTTGCGTGATTTTGACGGTGCTCTCCGCCGCGTCGGCTCGAGCCTCGGCGTCGGCGACTTTCATAAACGCCTTTTCAACCGCCGTCTCCTCAGCCTTGTTCGCGCGTCGCTCGGCGGCGGCGATGGCCTCGTCCGCCGCCGCCTGCGCCGCGCGCTCAGCCTCCGTCGCCCTGACCTCCGCGGTATCCGCCGCGGCGCGTGCGACTTTCGACATCTTCTCCGCATTCTCCGCGCGTGCGTTGGCCTCCTTGACCTTGATCGCCGCGGACGCCACCGCGGACGATAGCTTTGACCCCGGCGGGACACCCATGGCCTCCGCGGCTCGTTGTTCGGCTTCCATGGCCTCCTCCGCAGCCTCCGCGCGGGTCGTCGACATAGACGCGCGGAACTCAGCCTCGGACAGCGACGCCCTCGCCTTTTCCTCGGCGGCGGCGGCTTCCTCGGCAGCCTTCTCGGCGAGCTCGGCGCGTTTCTCGGCGTCACCGAGCGCGGCTTCAGCCTTGGACGCGCGCGCGTTGGCCTTCTCGCTGAGCCTCTGCGCGAGCGCCGCCTCTTCCATAGCCTCGGTCGCTCGCGCGACAGCCTCCGCAGCCTCGGTCTCGGCGTCTGCGCGCTCCGCTTCGGCCTGGTCCGCCCTCGACTCCGCCGCGACGGCTCGAGCGTCTGATTCCGCCTTTGCCTGGAGCCCGCCTTTGAGCTCACCATTCGCCGCGGATGCTTCAACGCGCGCGGCTTCCCTCGCGGTCTCCGCGGCGTGCGCGCGGGCCTCCGCCGCATCCGCGCGTGACCTCGCGTCGAGCGACTCGGCCACGGCGGCTTCCCTCTCAACCTCGGATTGCCTCGCTTTGGCCTCGGCGTGTGCCGCCCTGGCCTCCGCCGCCGTCTTCGCAACCTCCGCGGCGCCCACGCGCTCGGAGCTCTTGACCGCCGCAGCCTTGACGGCGTCGAGTTCTTCCCTGTGCGCCTTTGTCGCGGCGGCGGTTGAAGCCTCGGCGGTCACGCGGTCCTTCACGGCGGCGTTACACGCGTCCACCGCGCGCTTAACCTCCGCCTCGGCTTCGTGCCTCGCGGCGGCGACGGCCTTCTCGGTCTTCTCCGACGCGTCACGCTCCGCACGGTCGGCCAGGGTGCCGGCGTTTTCCGTGGCGATCTCTGCCTGTTTCACCGCGGCGGACGCAGCCTCCGCGATTTTGTCCACCTCGCACTCGAGCACCTCGAAAGCCTCGACGACTCCGTTCTTTTCATCTTCGATTTTCGCGTTCCAAGCTTTGCCGGCGGCGTTCCAGCGTTCATCCAGGGCGGCGAGCCTCGTCTCGGCCGCCGCGAGCTTCTTTTCCAGCTTGGCTGCGTGCTTTTTGGTGGACTCGTCGCGCGCGTTCTCCCTGGCCTCGACGCGTTCGCTCCTCGCCTTCTTCTCCGTCTCGAGCCGGGCGCGGAGTTCCTCGTTCTTAGCCTTGAGGCTCTTGATCGTCTTGCGAGCCGCTCCGTTGGACTTGGCGGCGGGCTTGCCTTGCTCGACGGACGGCGTACCGGGTTCGTCCACGCGAACACGCGGGGGAAGGTACGGCGTCGCGTCACCGGGCGTCGACGCGGCGCCCGGTGTCGGACAATTTCCGCCGCCGCTCCTGCCTCCGAGCGGCGTCGCCGAGTTCATCGACTCCCCCCCGGCCGCACCCACCACCGCGGCCCACTTGGCCATCGGGGATGCGACCGCGCTCGCCGTCGCAGCCGCGGCGATGAGCTCGGCGGCACCCACCTTCTCCTCGGCGGCGGCTATTCTCGCGGCGCTCTCCGCTGCGGCGGCTGCGAGAAGACCTTCGAGTCTCTCCTTCGCCGCGCGTAACGAGGTGACCTGTGTGCGCAGCGCGTTCACCTCGTCCTGGGTCTCACGCTCCCACCTCTGCGACGCGGCTTGCTCAGCCTCGCGCATGAACTCCTTCTCGCGGCGTTTCATCTTCTCCCCTTCCAGCTCGAACCGGGCTCGGTCCGTCTCGAGTTCCTTGACGGCGTCCTCGGTGAGTTTCTCGGCAAAGGCGTAGTCAGCCTCGGCGGTCTCCAACTGCTCCTCCAGGCTCGTCACCTTGGCCTGGGCGTCGGCGGCGGATCGTTTGGACTCGTCGAGCGCCACGGTGAGCTTCTGGCACTCCCTGGCAGCCTTGGCGGCGGCTACGCGGGCCGCGTCCAGTTCCTTGCGATGTTCCTCGGCGTCCGCCTCGACGCGCTCCAACGCCTCATCCCTCTGCCGCATCACGTCGTCCCGCGCCGCCTCCATGGTCTCCGCGCGTCTCTCGGACGCCTCGAGTCGCGCGGTGAGTAAGGCGGCGGCCTCCTCGGCGTCGCTCTTGGCGCATCGATCGGCGACTGATCCCATCCGAGCGGATTCCGCATCCTTGACCGCGTCCTTCGCCGTCGTCTCCGCGGTCTGAAGGCGCTCATGTGCGGTTCGGTGCTCGCGGTTGATGTCGGAGAGCTCATTCCTGGTGAGCTCGAGGTCCTGGCGCAGGCGGTGGACCTCCTCGTCCGCCGCCTCGCGTCGAGCGGCTTCGTCGAGGAGCGATTCCTTGGCTCGGCATTCCGCGACGACCGCCTCGCGGAGCTGGGCGCTGGCGGACTCCGTGGATGCCAGCGCGCGCGAGAGGTCGGTGGTCGCCGCGGATGCGTTCGCAGCCTCCGCATCGCGCTCGCGGCGTAGGCTCATCGCTTCACCCTGCGCGCGCTCCAGCGCCCGCGCGTAGTCCTCCCGGAGCGACAGCGCGGAGTCCTGCGTCTCGACGAGCGATCTCTCGGCGAGCGCCGCGCGCGCCTCGCTCGCCTCCGCGGCGGTCTCCGCGCGCTTGGCGCTCTCCCTCGCCTTTGCGAGCTCGACGGACTGGAGCTTCACCAGTCGCTTGGCGCGCGTGTACTTGACCTGGAGCGCGTCGTTCTCCTTCCCCGCGGGGGTCCAGCCGTCCCCGGCATCGGAAGCCTCCTTCGTCTGCGTCGCCCGAAGGCGCTCGTGCAGGCGCTCGATCGTGTCGCACTGCGCCTGCAGCAGCCGCGTGGATGCATCGTACTTACGCCGAAGCTCCGCATCGGCGCCGTCCGTCGCCATGATGGCTGGGGATGCGGCGATACGTGCCTCGGGGTGTGGATGCCAGATGTCGGAACAGCCGTAACAACGTTCAACGGCCGTCTGGTCGATCCCCTCTCGAGAAAATTTCATCAGCCTAACCGAAAAGGTATACCCTACGAGACACATTTACGGTTGACACAGAGTCCGTTTATGTCTATTTACTCGTAGCCATGAATACTCCAATTATCGCGTTTCCAGTGAGTTCGATGAGAAATTCAAAAAATCTTCAGCAAAAAAACCAGGTCGGCAACACGAGCGTGTTGATCTGACAACGACACGTCATATCCGCGAGGCGGGCAAAGCCTTTGCACGGGGTCTTCGCTCGGTTAGCCGGGCATCCCCACGAGCTTCACTCCGTTTCGGTCGCACGCCGACTCGGCGGATCTCATCGGCTGAACGCGACGTGAGTTCATCGCGATCTGGGACGGGAAAACAAATAACGAGAGGGGCGAATAAGGAAAGAGCGGGCGCGATGGAGGGCGACGGGATGCTCTGCGCGCAGTTCCACGTGGACACCAGGAGCGACGACCCGGGTCCCCGATGTGGTCACACCCTGACGTGCGTCCCCGCGGAGAGCGGCGGGCAACGGCTCATCATCTTCGGTGGCGCGACCGCGCTCGAGGGCGACGGGCCGAGCGGCAGCACCAGCGGCATCAGGCTCGCGGGCGCAACCTCCGACGTCCACAGCTTCGACGTGCGCTCGGGGGTGTGGACCAAGCTCGACCCCACCGGCGAGGGGCCCTCCCCTCGCGCCGCGCACAGCGCCGCGGCCGTGGGCAACATGGTCGTGGTCCAGGGCGGCATCGGACCCGCCGGCCTCGCCTCCGAAGATCTCCACGTCCTGGACCTGCAGGGTACGCCGCGGTGGCACCGCGTGTCCGTCAAAGGCCCAGGGCCCGGGCAGAGGTACGCGCACGTCATATCATTCGTCGCGCAGCGCTTCCTCGTGGTGCACGGCGGCAACGACGGAGCACGGCCGCTGGGCGACAGCTGGTGCCTGGACACGACGTCCAAGCCGTACGAATGGATCAAGATGAACCCGGCTGGGGACATCCCGCCGGCGCGCATGTACGCGGCTGCCGCGCCACGCGCCGACGGCCTCCTCCTCCTCTGCGGCGGGCGCGGCGCGGACAGCGCGCCGCTCTCCGACGCGTTCGGGCTGGCGCGGCACCGCGACGGACGGTGGGAGTGGGCCGCCGCGCCGGGGGAGGCGCCCACGGCGAGGTACCAACACGCGGTGTCCTTCGTCGGGACGCGTCTGCACGTCAGCGGCGGCGCGCTCGGCGGCGGCAGCATGGTGGACGACCACCTGTCGCTCTCCGTGCTGAACACGTCCGCGGGCGCGTCCGCGGGATGGTCCGTCGCGGACATCGACGAGGCGGGTGGGTCGAGGTCGTCGGCGGCGACGGCGAGCCGAAGATGCCGGCACACGACAGCCGGCGTCGGGCCCTTGGTGTTCGTCTGCGGCGGTCTGCGCGGGGGTAACCTGCTCGGGGACATGTTCGTCATGGAGGAGAGCCCCGGGGCGCAGGGGCTGACGCGCGCGGAGGCGACGGCGGCGCTGGCCGAGCACGTCGACCTCGCCGCGCCCGCGTGGCAAAGGTGGCTTCGGGACTCCGGTCTCATCGAGGAGGCGGCGGCGTTCGTCTCCGCGAACCCCGGCTTGGTCGGCGGCGGCGGGGATGCCGGGAAGGCGTACGCCAAGGGTGGCGGCTTCGGAACCCCCAACAGCGTCGGGTCCCTCAAGTTTGACCACGGCTCACCCGGAAGCGCGGATGGCTCGCCGGAGAACAACCTCGACGCGATGACCAAGCTGAGCTCCGAGGAGGCCCAAGCCGCGGTCGCGCTCGCTAAATCGGGGAACGTGGACATCGACTCACCGCCGGAGAGCCACGGGAGCGGTAAGTCGTCCGTGCACACGCCGTCGCCGCAGTCGACGGCGAAGGGTGGAAACCGGGGCCGGGGGTCGACGGCGAGGAAGCCGCCGCCGAGCTCGGAGGTTCGTCTCCACCACCGCGCCGTCGTCGTCGCGGCGGGTTCGCACGACGGCGGGCCCGCGTCGGGGCTGGGCAGCCTCGTCAGGCAGCTGTCCATCGACCAGTTTGAGTCTGAGAGCAAGAGAATCGGGCCGGATATGGCCGCCTTTGGCACCCCGATGGTGAAGAGGATGGGCAGCCTGGATCCGGGCTCGATGACCCCAGACGGCCGCGGAGTGCTCACCCCGGACCACGAGAAGCCCGACACGGTACCCCGCAAGGTACTCAACGAGCTGCTCCACCCGAGGCAGTGGGAACCCGACCCGGGGCCCAACCGCGGGTTCATCCTCAACGCCGACGAAATCGACGAACTGTGCAACTTGGCCGAAGAAAAGTTCCGCGCCGAGTCCACGGTGCTGCGCCTACGCGCGCCCACTAAGATATTCGGCGACCTCCACGGGCAGTACGGCGATCTCATGCGCCTGTTCGCCGAGTACGGGTCCCCGAGCACCGCGGGCGACATCGCGTACATCGATTACCTCTTTTTGGGAGATTACGTCGACCGCGGGGCGTATTCGCTCGAGACGATGTCGCTGCTCCTGGCGCTCAAGATTGAGCACCCCGACAACATCCACCTGCTCCGTGGTAACCACGAGGAGGCTGACATCAACGCGCTGTTCGGGTTCCGCATAGAGTGCATCGAGCGGCTGGGCGAGGAGGAGGGCGTGCAGGCTTGGACCAGGTTCAACACCCTGTTCCAGTGGCTTCCCCTCGCGGCGGTGATCGAGGACCGCGTGGCGTGCATGCACGGCGGCATCGGGCGGAGCATCACGCACATCTCCCAGCTGGAGGAGCTCGAGCGCCCGCTCACGATCGAGTCCGGCGGTATCATGCTCATGGACGTGCTGTGGTCGGATCCGACGGAGAGCGACAGGGTGGAGGGTTTGCGACCCAACGCGAGGGGGCCGGGTCTGGTCACCTTCGGGCCGGATAGGGTGCGGAAGTTCTGCGAGGATAACGACCTGCAGATGATCATCCGCGCGCACGAGTGCGTCATGGACGGGTTCGAGCGGTTCGCGGGCGGGCTGCTCATCACCGTGTTCTCGGCGACCAACTACTGCGGCACGGCTAACAACGCCGGCGCCATCTTGGTTCTCGGGCGGGACCTGAAACTGTACCCGAAGCTGATCCACCCGCTGCCGCCGTCGGCGCTGTACGGCGGCGACGGGGAAGACGAGGACATGGACGGGGGGAGCTGGCAGCTGGCGCTCAACAAGGACAGGCCGCCCACGCCACCGCGTGGACGGGCCGGTGACCAGAAGAGCCGGATCGACTCCGGGGGGACGCTGGCTTTCTGAGTTGAATTTTTTTTAATAATCAGTTGGAACTCGCTTTTGATGTACACCGACGCCGAAGATTTCTTCTTCTCTCTCGCTACCCGACCCTAAGCTCACGAGAGCGACGCCTTCTTAAGCTGCAGCAGCAGGGACGGATTCTTGATCTTCACCAGCGCGTTGACGTCCGCGAGCCTCGCCTGCATCAGCGCCATCCTGTTCTTCATCGCGTTGTACCTGTACGCAATCTGATCGCGCACCACCTCCTCCGCGCTAGCCTTGAGGTCGATGGACAGCAGCTCGATGAACTTGTACTCCATGTTCTGGATGAAGTCGAGGCGGGCGGAGCCGTCGCGCTTCATGACCAGCACCGCGAGGTGCGAGTGCGGCTGCTTGATGCAGTTGTCCAGGTTTCTCACCATCACGCTCGGGTACTCGGCAAAGTCCACCATGAGGTTCTGCCCTTGCTGCAGCTTCTTGAACCCGGCGATGTCGAGCTCGTGGACGTAGTGGAAGAACAGGTTGGATTCGCTCGTGAGCTCCACGCGCAGGCCCGTGAACGCGCCCTCGTCACCCAGCGCTAGTATCTTCACCCTGATCGCCTCGAGCGCGCCAACCTCCCGGGGCTCCTCGTTGCCCTGCGCCGAGCGAAGCTCGAACGGCACCTCGCGCTCGTAGAAGATGCGGTGGCCGTCCGCTAGGCTCGGGTCCACCTCCTCGAGCTCGTGTAAGCCCATGCTGCTCTGTAAGCTCGCCTCCAGGGTCTTATCGTTCAGCCTGTAACACACGGGACGGATGTAAAGGAGGGGGCCGATTCAGCACGCGGAAGATTTATTAGTTTTGGTTTCCGGGACGTTGGACGGTGCGTCCCGCCGTGTGTGGTGCTCGCGTCGGGTCCGAGACGGGCGATGGTCGAAGTATCCGGGTGGGGGTGTACTCACAGGTCCGCCATGCGACTCGCTGCGGAGAGCCCTTCGCCCTGCAAAGTGGCGTTTTGCCCGCAATTCTCAACGGGAAAAAGAATTCGAGCGCTCTCCGTTTCTGTCCATGGTCAATCTCCGCTCTCGGTGCCACGTACGTTGTGGTCCTCCCGCCATCCGATAAGGCAGTCGAGATGGCGCAGGCCTGCCTCGCCTCGCCCGCGCTCGGGGGAGCGGGGCTCCGACCTCCTCCCGCCGTAGGGCGAAGAAGAGGCTCGGGCGCGGCGGTGGGCTCGAGAGCCCGGTGCGCGCGACAACCGGGGGCGCGTCGAGCCCCGGCCCCGTCACATTCTTCCGAGAAAAACGTTCACCACCCGCGAGGAATTTGGGTGTCTTGCGGTGCCGCCAGAGATCCGGGGGATGGGGACGACGAGGATGGTCCGAGCACGTCCGAGCCCCGCATGGCTCCGCCGACGCCCTCGCCGGTGTTCTCTCGCAGGCCCATGAGCGCGAGGCAGCGCAAGGTGCTCAACGAGCGCGTCCTCGCGCGTCCGCCCCCCGGGCTCGGGGGAGGAAACGTCGGGGCGCCGGGATCTGGCCTGTCGCTGCAGGCGTCGCGGCAGCAGGCTGAGCTCTTCAAGGGCCTCACGCAGCAGCTCTCCGGGCTCTCCGCCCTCGGTCTAGGTAACGTGCCCGCGCTCGAGCAGTGGCGCAAATCCTCGAATCAGACGGCAAAGCCAGACGGCAAAGTCGGAGGACGAACGGGACCTCGGCGATGCGGCTGCTGCGGCGAGCTCGGGCACAACAAGCGAAGCTGCCCGGTGGCTTTCCAGCGAGACGTCGACGCGTTGACGGGTAAACTAACCGGGGGCGCGACGGACGTCGAGGCTATCGGTTATCTCCAGTCGGGCGGCGCCCCGGCTCCGGAGGTGAGAGACAAGGTGAGAACCGAACGTCCCCTCTCCGAGGACGACGTCGACCTGGAGGAGTACTTCGAGGACAAGTACCGAGACTTTTACGAACGGAAGATGACCCCGCATCCCCCCGCGCCGTGGCGGGTCGTACCGGACGAACCGAGGGGACCCGCCCGGAAGCAATCGACCGCCGCGATCGAGCGTGAGCCCGCGGATGAACCAAAAGCCGGGGGACGACCCCGCGGCAGGCCCAAGCTCTACGCTCGGGTCATACAGCCCGCGACGGATGCCAGGTTTGGACGCGCGTTCCGCCCAAAGACGTGCAGCGTGTGCGGGTCCCCGGACCACAACAAGCGTTGGCACGACGTAAAGCGGGACGGGGTGACGATGGAGAAAGTGTACCCGGAATCGACGCGGTGCTCGGTGTGCGGCGAAGTCGGCCACAACTCGCGGGGCTGTCCCAAAAAACTGGACAGGCCGAGCGGCTACGGCTACGCCTACGGTTACGCGTACGGTCACGCGTACGGTGGGAGGTACGGCGGCGGTGTTTCGAGTCGCGACGTCGCCGATGCGCGGTCGGGAGAGGCGGTGTCGGTGAAGATACCGCGCGACAAGGGGAAGGAGCTCGAGGCGGCTGAGCTCTGGCTGCGGTCGCGAGCGCGGTGCCCGGAGGACTCGGTGTCCATTAAGAGCGCGTGCGTCAGGGTGGGATACAGCCGAAGTTACTCGCAGAACGTGTACAACTTGGCGAAGACTCTCATGGCTGAAGGGTGGACGGACGACGGCGGCGACGACGTGTGTGAAGTTGAACTCGACGACGTGAAGAAGTACACGCCCGGGACGAACCCGGTTTTGATGTCAATCGACGAGGAGGAGCTGGCGACGCAGGCGGCGATGGACTGCATCAACGACCCAGGGTTACTGCCGGGCGACGCCGCGGTGCGCCGCGGTCTGAAGCGCGGGCAGGCGAACTGGGTGGGCATCCTTCGTAGGAAGATACTGGACGGCGGGACGATCGATAGGCTGCCGGTCAAGTCGGAGTCCCAGACAAGATACATCTAGTGCTAATTTTTTCAATGAGCAAAGAACTCATCCGATCTCTAGTGTCCCATCAGGGTCCGTAACTCGTCCATCTCGCGCTCCGTGATCGACGAGAGCTCCCGCGCCACCACGTGCACGTCCGTCCTCCCGTCGTCGTACGCCATGGACGCGAGGCACTGCCCCGGCGCGTCCCACGCCCGATCCCCGAGCTTCGCCAGCGCTAGGCTCGTGATCTTCTCCCTCTTCCCGAACCGTTCCGACTTCACCGCCCTCGACCCGTCGCCGGACAAAAGGTCAAAGGCACGCACGCAGCACTCGTCGTCGAGCACCAAGAACACAGACGGCCTCGCGGGCGACCACCGCGCGACAATCACCTTGGCGGAGGTCACCCCGTCCCACCGCCGCGACGCGAGCGAACTTGTCGTCGAGTACATCGCCACCGACCCTCCCTCGTACGCCGCGATGAACACCCCGGGAAAGTGAGGGTTAAAATCGAGCGACACGACCGCCTCGTTCGGTGCACTCGCCGCGGCGTGCCCCGCATCGAACGGGTCACACGGTGAGAACGACCTGGGCGGCACGGGCGCGCCGTACCTCGCGCCGCGGAGCACCCGGCCGTCCTCGCCGGCTACGTAAAATTCAGCCGCGACGCCCGGGCGGTGAGTCACCGCCATCGCCCGAGCCCGCCCGCACCGTTTACCCCCGCCCCCGTACGCCAGCGACCTCGCGTTTCGCATCAAACGCACGCGACTGCCGAACCTCAAGCCCATGTCCGCGATGGACGCGTCCACGGCCTCGCGCCTGGACAGCTCCGTCACCCTGAACGAAGATACCCGCCCCCAGCAGTCCAACGCGACTACGTGGAAATCGCCGCCTCTCCACTCCTGAGTCGAGCCTTGAGGACGAGTCGAGCCTGACTCCTGAGTCGAGCCTGACGTGTCAATCTCGCGACCGGGCGTGACCGGCGCGACGGCGGATACACCCGTGGAGACGTCGTCGAGCGCCACCCCGAGGGCGACGATCGAGCCCGGGGTATCGAGCCCGAGCTCGTCTCCCTCGTCGTCCGGCGCTCCCGACTCGGACCCGAACCCGTCGGTGCAATAAGAGGGCCGGCGTAAACACTCCCCGTCCGCCAACACCCCGGGCGGTACGTCATCCCCCCCGGCGCTCTCCGCGTGGACATCCGCGGGCTCGCGCAGGTCCCAAAGGCACAGCCCGCCCTCCTCAGTTCCAACGACGAGAAGGTGGTGCGAATCGCCCGGTCCCCAAGCGATCCGCGCCGGAACCCCTTCGCACGTCAACGCCCTACCCACCACGGGCTCCACGCCGCCCACGTCCCATACCAACACCAAACCCCGACCTGTAGGTCCGTGCGATTTGGAATCCGAGGGTGTGTACGCGATCGCGAGGGTCCGCGCGCCACGGGACCCTGGCGCGAATGCCGCGTCGGCGACGGCTCGACCGTCAGTGAGCGTCGGGTGGTGAAACGCGGCGTACGACTCGGTGAGGGACCCGGCTTGGCTCGCCCTCGCGTGACGCTTCAGGTCGCCGCCCGCGCCGCCGATTCGCATCACGTCCGGGACGTGCCCCCTCGGCGGCGGCCGTTCGCGAAGCAACGCGTCCACGACCGCGCCCGCCCGTTGGATGAACCCGCCGAGGCGCTTATTCTTCGAGTGCTGCAAGTCCCCCGACGCGCGAGCCCACCGCGCCGCCCGGCTCGCCGCCATCTTCCGTCTCGAGCCACCCCCTTTGCCGGATGACCCCGCCTCCAGGACGTCGCGGCTGGCGACGAGATCCTCCGGGCACTGCGTCTGCACCGCCCGGCCCTCCGTGTCCTCCGTCTGCGCGTCCACGTCGCGGCTCGAGTCCGCGCCTCTCGTCTGACACGTCGCGAATTGAACTCGGGAGTACGGGCCGACGCCGCCGTGGAAGAGCTCGTTTACGGTCCTCGGTTCCCTGTCGATGATGGCGTCGGTGCCGCACGATGCGTCGGATGATGTCATGCGGACGTGGCGCGCGCGGATGACCATTTCCCATCGCGCCACGCGTTCGCGCGCGGCTTTGACCTGCGCATCCGTCAGCGTCTTCATGGCGCCCTTGCCCGGTAAGGACTTGACCTTGCGCTCGGGAACCCGCGTGTCGGCGTGCGAGTTGAAGTCGAAGGCCCTGTCGTCGAACCCGCCGACCGGTCGATCGTTCTCGTCCCCGTATCCGTATCCGTCGTCGTGTGGGTGCGGGGCGGCAGCCAGGAGCGCTCGCTCGTTCTCCTCGCGGATGGCCCGCATGATGTCAGTCTCCGGTCCTCGGTGTCCTTGGCCCTCGACCGCCCGACCCGCTTCGGGGGTGGGCGCCTCCTCCTCCTCGAAGTCATCGTCGTACTGTTCCTCCTCTTCAGTCTCTTCCTCGTCGTCCTCGAAGTCGTCGTCGTACTGCGAAGGGTGCGGATCGGGGTCGGGGTATCGGTCATGGGAGTTCAAGAGTTCAGAGTTCAGGTGCCGTAGTTTGAAAAAGTGTGCGACGACAGGCGGCGGTTCACGGGTCAGAGCGCGAACGTCGAGGTTCTCACCTCCTCGTAGTCGTCACCCATGACTGACGCGACGTCGTGAGGGCCACCCGCCTCCTCTCGCGTCTTCAGGCCCGCGTCCTCTGTGCCGAAGGGACGCGTTGAACGGGCCGTGATGATGTTGACCTCGGCTCGTCCTGTCCAAGAAAAAATCGAAAAAACTGCCAGTGCCAACCTGGTCGCGTGGAATCCGAGAGCAGATCTCCCATTTCGGTAACAACAAGCTCAACTCGTATGAGTATTTAGTCTCAGGTCTGCGACTTTTCGCAGCGTGGAAAGACGACGAGAGTCCGACTCGGCAGAGCTTCGATTTCCCCGATCGACACCAGCCTTCTCCGTAGTACGCGCACAGTGCGGCCGCGCGAATCGGGTCGCAGCTTATTGAAGCGTCAGGTTAGTCGGCGGGTGTGCCATGCCGACTAAATCGGCGGTGGAGGCCGCCATAGGCGCCGACGATGAGCTCGGCGAGGAGCTCCTGGAGAGCCTTCGGGACACGGTGAGTGCTCCGCTTTTTCGGGCCGGGCCGAATAATAACTCGTCGACCCACCCGTCCCGCGACCGGTAACGCCGCGTTCCCGTCGCCGACGCGATGCCGACGCCCGAAACGACGCGATTCCTGACACCTCACTGACCCGTACGCATCGTCCCATCCGCGAACAGGGCATGTACAACTTCGCATCCGAGTTTGATCAACTGCAGGAGCACATCGGTACCCCGGACGAAGGGCCAGGTGAGAGCAACAACGACGATGATATCTCCCGCACCGTCCTCGGGGATAGGGCCGCCGTTCGGGGTGCCGGCGCGCGATCACGCGCGCCTTTCGCACTCCCCACGCGCCGCACTCGACCCCAGGACGATGATGACCCCCCAAGAACCACCCGCCGACCCGACACCGTCCACACCGCTGACCCCCGATCGTCCCCATCCCCCCAAAAACCAACAGGGCCGTCGGGTCTGGACGCGGAGCTCGGGTTCAACGGCGAGGGGGTTCACGTGCTCGGGGACCTGCCCTCGTCCGCCATGAAGGCGACGGGCGAACCCATGGTGGCGGGTTTAGACAGCACGATGGTCGGTAAAAACGCGGTCTCCGCCGCGGCCGAGGCGGTGGTTCACGCGCGGCAGCGGATCGACATGGTGCGCCCATCATCTTACTCTCGTGACCCCCGAGAAGATATTTTTGGATTTCACCCCAGGAACTGAACTTTCACGCCGGGGCCCCTCATCCACCTCGCACCCGTCCCCACACCCGGCTCGACGACCTCGTCCTGACCTCCCGTGTACGTTCTGACGTCTGTTCTGACCATTCACGCCACCCCACGAATTCCTTCACCCAGGTGGTATCCGAGAGCGGAGAGGAAAATGGAGGGGACCCGACGTCGCCGCCGCCCGCGACTGGCCGTGCCTCCGCGGGCGCGGCTGTGACGCCGACCCCCGAGCCCAACTCCGCGGCGAAGCGTCGACGAATCTCCCAGGGCGCCGGCAGCACGCCGGGTCCCAGCACGGGCGGGATGAACACGGCGGAGAAGGAGAAGGGGGGCAAGGGCCTGAGGCACTTCTCCATGAAGGTTTGCGAGAAGGTGGAGAGCAAGGGGACCACCACGTACAACGAGGTAGCCGACGAGCTCGTCGCCGAGTTCTCCAAGCCCGACGACCCGAAGTTCTGCGCGGACCAGGCGTACGACGAGAAGAACATCCGCCGCCGCGTGTACGACGCCCTTAACGTCCTCATGGCGATGGACATAATCTCAAAGGAGAAGAAAGAGATCACGTGGAAGGGTTTACCGGCGACGGCGAAGCAGGACGACCTGGAGACCTTACGCGCGGAGAAGGCTCGGGCGCAGGCGAGCATCGAGAAGAAGAACGCGTACCTCCTCGAGCTGGTGGAGCAGTACAAGTCGTACCAGGCGTTGCTCCAACGCAACGCGGCGAGAGCCGCCGTGGGCGTGGTCCCGTCTGGGATCCAGCTGCCGTTCATCCTCGTGCAGACGAAACCCAACGCGACGGTGGAGGTTGAGATCTCCGAGGACCAGCAGGTGGTTCACTTCGACTTCAACTCGACGCCGTTCCAGATCCACGACGGGAACTTCGTGCTGGCGCAGATGAACCTCACGGAGAACTCGATGGCGAACCTGAACCTGGAGGCTGAAAAAGCAAAGTCGGAGCCGATCAACGGCCACGGTTTAAACGGCGGGGACGACGCGCTGGTGGGTGAGCTGGTGGGCGGACCGAGCGCACACGGGTCACCCAAGGGGAAAGTAAAGGGGAAAGTCAAGGGGGAGGCGACGGAGCCCGAGGTGAAGGTCGAGGGCGGCGGCCGCCGGGGTAAGAAAAAGTAGTAATTTTACCCCCGTCGGTTGGCAAGTGTTGCCGGGCTTCGACCGAGGAGGTCGACGCCACTGTAGTTTCTTAGCGCGGTGCCGGGGTGAACGTCACGGTAATATGTCGACGATCATGCCCGGGTGTGTATCACAAGTTGTGGATGAGATTGAAAAAGTTCTCTGCGCCGCTAAGTTAACCTGACTGAACGCCTTTTTAAAGCCGCTCGATGATCTCCTTGATGCGATCCTTCGAGTAAATCTCATACTTGGGCGCGACGGACGCCATGTCCACGTTGGCGGCGTTCACCTTCTCCTCCATGACCGCCTTGAGCGTGGACAGCGCCAGGTTCTCAGCCTCCTTCAAGGTCATGTCGTCCTTGTACTCCTCCTGCAGCGTGGTCTGCGCCCCCTCGCTGCCGCTTCCAATCGCCTTCGCCTTGTACGCGGTCCAGGTGCCGGACGGGTCGGTGTGGTACAGCTGGTAGCCGTTGTCGACGTCGTGGCCCGCGACGAGGAGCGCGACGCCGAAGGGTCGGGACATGCTGTCCTCGTCGTCCGTCCCGAAGTTGGCGCTGAGGGCGCAGAGGGACTGCGTCAGCGACCGAACCGGCATGCTCTCGTTGTAGGTGAAGAAGTGGTTCTGCGCCTGCACCCGTCCGTGCTCGACCATGCTCTGCGCGTCGGCGGTCAGCCCGCTCACCGCGCACGCCACGTGGGAGTCGATCTCCATGATCTTGTCCAGGCTCGACGGGATCATGAGCGGAGACTGCGTGCGCCTCTCCACCGCCAGCACGATGCCTTCCTGGGTCTGGATCGCGATCGCGGTGCTTCCCAGCTTGATCGCCTCGATGGCGTACTCCACCTGAAACAGACGACCCTCGGGGGAGAACGTGGTCACCCCGCGGTCGTACTCGCTGCGTGTCATGAACATGGCGCCCGCTCGTGTTCACCCGACCCGACGAAGGTCGACGACTCTCTAAAAGTTAAACCTAAGAAGTAGATCTGACGATACACAGAGCCGATCTGACCCTGTCCGCCCGCTTCGTCCCGAACTGGAGGCTTGAACCGAGTCTCCGGACTCTCTCACGCCACGCGTCGATGCACCACCGAACCGAACCGGTCGATCGCGCGCCACGAGTTGTGCCCGTCGGGTTCCCGAGTTCGACTACTGCGTGTTTGAACGGGTGGTTTTTCAGGATATTTTGGTGGTTTTCTATATATCAGTTCTATGAGCATTGTGTCGCAAAAACTCTATTTTCTATTTGGAACGTTGATGTGTAACATTACCCATAGGAACTACCAGCATCCAAATCGGGATGACGGACAAAAGTAAGATTCCTCCTTCCACGTGGAACACAAATTGGGCGCGGCCTCGGAGGAGGGCGCCACCAAGACCGTCGAGCTCCGGTTCCGGTCCGCATCGGAGTCGAGCATCACACGAGACGCCGCTGGTGGAGCTCTAGGACCCGTCCCGTTCGCTCGGCATCGGCTCGAAGGCTCGTCGAGGAAGGGCTGCCGCTTCAGGATAGGTTTCAAAGGATAGCCAACTTTTCGTGCGCAAGATGGTGAAGTACCAGATACTCACGCATCTGCCGTGCACGGCTCAGGAGTACATAGCGCTCAAGGACAGGCCGGACTACAAGGACTTTCAGCTGGAGATCGTCGGCGCGAGGGAGCACTCCAACACGCGAACGGTGGAGGACGGGTGGGTGACCCAGGTCATCATTAACAAGCCTGACATCAAGTTTCCCGCCATGCTCAAGCCCCTGCTCAGGGGCAAAGAGATCATCTTCACGGACAAACGGAGGTACCGCGAGCGCCAGGACACGCTCCCGCACGTGCAGACCCTCTCCACTAGCAACAACATCACCGACAGGGTCACGAACTGCGCCACGTTGTCCATCGATAACGTCACACTGAACGCGAGCGGCGAGGTGGTCTCGCGCGGCGCGCCGGGCGACGAAACCTGCGAGGTACACTTCGAGGGCGAGGTCACCGTCCGGCTCGGCTGGCTCAGCGGCAAGTGCGAGAACGCCATCGTGCAGAACATGAGGAACGCGTACGGGCGGTTCCCGGACGTCGTGCGCAAGTGGAAGGACCTGCAGGCGTTGAACGCTGAGGAGGAGCGGCTTTCGAACGTCGACTCGTGCGCGACGACGCCGCGGGCTGGCAGCGTCGTCAGCGGGTTCCCGTCGTCGGCGAACGTGTCGCAGTACGACGGGTCGAGCGAGAGACGGGTCAGCGATGGGTCAGAGATGAAGAGCCCAAGCTTCAAATCACCCGCGCGGAATAAGTCGCGGGTCACATCGATGGACGATTCGATCGATCTCGGACCCGACATGGCCGTCGGATCGTGGTGGGACGCGCTCTCGGGGCGGCTGCGACGACGGGCCGGGGCCATATCGGACGTGGTGGGGTCCATTCACATGATGTCGTCGTGCGCCAACGCGGCGGTGGAATTCACGTCATCCGTAGGGTTCAAACTCCAGGCGCTGACGGAGCATTACTCAGAGCCGAACGGGTTGGATCTGATGACGGGAGAGTCAGACGACGAAGGGGCGGTGTTCCTGGGTCTGGGGAGCACTCCCGGCACGGAGATATCGACGCCGACGGAGGCGTCGGATAGCCCGCACAGCGTGCTGGAGGTGTCGGAGGGAGGATCGATACGGGCGAAATCGCCGGGTCCCCCCGTGGTCATCAACCCCACGGAGCCATTCGTGTTTCGGTCAATCTACGACGACGATTGATGTTGGATGCTATTTAATAGATACAGAGCCCCTAACGGCCACTACTCTTACTCACTTGTTAGCCTGCGCGTTGGAGAGCATGGTGTAGAGCAGCGGGAGTTTCCGTGAGTTTTCGTTCTCCCGCACGCGCAGTTCCCTGGCGAGAAAGTCGCGGTCAAACGGCGGGGTGTCCGGCTGGCCGCTCTCGGGCAGCATCACGGAGAGCGTGCTCCTGTACCTGTTGAAGACGAGGTACTCGCGGATGAGCTCGTTGATGATGAGGTTCTCGTTGGAGATGTCCGGTCGCTTGAGCCCCGTTCGGTCCTCGAGCGCGTTGGACACCTCCGCGCGGAGGTGCGCGCGCACGTTACCGAGCGCCCCGCGGTTCTCCAGCGTCTCCCTCAGCACATCCTTGAGCTCCTCCACCGTGGCTCCTCCTCCGGCCATCGCGTCCTACGTCCTCTTCCTCTCGATGTAAGTCGCACTGACTCGGTCTAGATGCCGAAGCGACGATTCAATACTCGTCTCGGTCGTCACCGGTTGTGTGCGACGCGCGTCAAGCCGGCGCTGCTCTCGTTGGATTCAAAAAAAATGGCCGGACAGGTCGGCTGCAAATTTCACCGCCAAACAGAAAACGCACCGCTTTGCCAAACGGGGGTAACAGCGGGACCATCGGATCCCCGAACGCCTCAGACCGCACGACGCGCGCGCGTCCGGGTTTGGACCCTTCCCAGAGGTACTCACGACCTTAGATACGCGGCTTGAACCCGGGTTCATCGCCCCGAACCCCGAGAACCCGGGAGAGGGGGCGTGTGGTGGCGTGTGTCGACAGGTTATTCGTGACGGGACATTTCATTTCGGGCGTCGATAGGTCGAGGAGACGGACATGGTGAAGTTCGATGTCATCTCCATCCTGTGCTGCGAGCCGGCGGTGTACATTCATGACAAGGACCATCCGTCGTACAAACAGTTCCACGTGCGTGCCCCGTCCGATACCGCAACCCCGCCGACCCGCGTCGACGTGGTCGCGGGTTCCGAGAAAACCAATTTGTTAACCTCCTGACCCGAGCGAGATCCGTCCACCCCACGTCCAACAGAAAGAGAAGCTCGGCACGAAGGAGACGGAGGTTTTATCCAACGAGTTACTTCCAGATGGCAGGGTCAAGGTGGTGACGCGCCAGGTGCCGGGGATCAAGCTCCCGAGGGTGGTCCGACCGGTGCTCCGGGGTAAAGAGGTTGAGTTCAGGGACACGCGGACGTACGTCGAGGCTGAGAAGGGCAAGTTTCCGTTCACGCAGACGTTCCACACGGTGAACAACATCACCGACCGGGCCGTCGTGGAGGGGACGATCACGGTGAGCCACGCCGCGGACGGCCAGACGGAGCTGCACGTCAAGGGTGAGTGTATCGTCAAGATCACCGGCTTGGGCGGAAAGATCGAATCCGTCATTGTGGAGAACCTCAAGCGGTCGTACCAGCGACTGCCGGAGATCATCGCCGAGTGGATGACCGTGAGGGAGGCGATGCTCGCGAACCCGCAGCCGAAAGCGCCGCCGCACGTGCGCGCGCCCACCGCGGGGAGCGAGGGGGACGACGAGTCACACTCGCCGACGGAGAGCGACGCCGGGTCCACGTCTTCGTTTGCATCTGCAAATTCAGAGATTGGCTCAGTCTCGGGGACCTCCGCGGATGGCTCGGTCGACGGTTCACATTCCAACCCGTTCGAAGCGACACGGGACAACACGAGGCGCGACTCGCGGGATCGATCGAAACGGCTTCCGAGCCTCGAGGATGCGAGGTCGCCGCAGCCGTTTCCAATCGCGCCCGACACGCCGCCGCTGGACAAGTTTTTGGACAGGTTCAGAACCGCGGCGGGGTTCGAGACTTTGAGCGGCGGGAGCGGCGGGGGCAGGAGCGACATAGACAGCGCGGACGAGAGCGGAGGTCGAAGGGACAACGCGCGCGAAGGGGACGGTACTCGGCGGGGACGGTACTCGGACGGAAGCACGCGACGGGTCGGCGCGTTGACGTCCTTGCTCCGCGCGTGTTGCTGCTACCGGGGCGAGGCGCTCCTGTCAGATGCCGACTCGGACTCGGAGCGCGGCGCCGGGTCGCCTGCGAGCGGCTCGGACGGGTACGTCTCGGGGGGCGACGGGACGTTCGACGCGTCGGAATCCATACTCACGCCGCTCACGCCGGGGGCGAGGAACACGAGGCGGACGCGGTCCAGGGTTGGCCGGTGACGAACGAATTGATAGCCATGAATTGTTGACGACGGGATTGAGATTATTACACGCCAGTCGGATCGAAGGAGAGAACCGCCCGTCCGTTCAGCGGCTGCGTCGGCCGCGCGTTCCCCGGGAACCCGCCCACGTGTTTCTTGAACGCCTCGGCCTGCCTCGCGTCCACGCCCCGCACTTCTTTCTGCAGCAGCCACCGCACGTTCCCGCTGCACGGTGGCGTGGTCAAGGACCCGGTCCACTCCCAGAATCCCGCGCCTCCGTCGTATAAACCGCCCAGGTCCACCGCCACCTTCGTCTTCCCGCCGTCGGCGTCGATCTTTCTCAGCAGCTTGGTCACCTCCGCGTTCGCCGGTAGCTCGGCATCGGCGTGCCTGAAGAGCACGCCGAGCACGGCGATGTCCCCGGCTTCGGATAGGTGGACCATGTGCATCTCCATCGCGTTCGCCACCCCATCCACGGTGTTCTCCGCGGGTGTGTGGAAGTGCAGCGAGTTGAAGGTGTACCGGACGCCGTCGGGTGCGACGACCGCGGCGTCGTTGTTTTGGTCGGTGGCCACGTAGTTTGGGGTGCCGTGCTTCTGGGAGACCGCGAGGGTGACGGGCTTGGCGGGGGCGACGAGGCGGTCGGCGAGCGATCCTACTCGGACGTTGCCCTTCGCCGCGGTTCGGACGAGGTCGATGGGGCTCTGCTGGCACGCGGCGCATCCGCACGCGGGATACGACGCCTTCCCATCGGCGTCGAGGATATCGCCCCATCGCGCGGGTCCGTTCGATGAGTCAGCGTAGCCCCACTCGCCGGGCGCGGAGGCGTCCACGGCGTCGGGCGCGCGAGTCGCGATCGCGATCGAGACGGGCACGGAGAGCATCGCGCGACGAGACGGGCGCGGGATACGAACCGGCACGGGCTGCGGGTCATCGGAAGACGACGAGGCGCGCGCCCTGACCGCGATGCGTCCGCCGATAGACGCGACGACGGAGGCCATGGCGTACCGTAAGAGTGTCGAGATTGTGGATAACAGCTCAACTAAAGTTGATAAAAGTCTTAATATTTGGCGGGCATGCACCTCGTAATATGGCGGGGCATGCGCCTCCTTCACCCCCGCTTCATGACGAGAACAACGCCCTCTTGATGTTGTCGTACACCGTGAGCTGAATCACCACGATGAGGGTCGTGTGCGCCAGCCGCTCCTTCCAACCGAGCATCAACCCCACCGGCCCAAGGCCCACCGCCGTCTCCAACAGCGCCCGCCGCTTCGGCTTTTTGCATTCAGCCATCCCTTCCTCGTCAAAATCCCCGTTCTCGTCGATGAACTCGAACCCCGGGCAATCCTCCGCGCCTTCCGGGCACTCGCCGTTGAACGTGCTCATCAGCGTGTCACCGGGCTGGCTCGCCAGCGACGCGATGACGGCGGCTAGCAGCGCCGCCGGCAGCTGCAGCGCGAGCGACGGGGGCTCGAACGGCAGCCCGTTGGCCCAGGACCTAAGCGACGCGCTCGCTATGTCGTAGGTGCACAGCTGGAACATGGTGTACGGGATCGTCTTGGTCCAAATCACCGGCAGCGTGTTCGCGATGCCCTCCCATCCCTCCTCCCGGATCAGCCGCTGAACGCCATCCACCCAACCGTCGGCGTAGTTCGGGTCCGATATCATCTTGATCTTGGTCTGCTCCAGCGGGCACAGGATCAGCGTGGAGAACAACTCGGCGATCGCACCCGCGAAGAGCAAGGTCTGGATCCTGTGGTCCTGGCAGAACATCGCGAGCGCGTCGCCCGCCTTGACGCCGCCCCCGTGCTTGAACGTCATGAACTTGAGCGCCTCGAAGCCGCTGTACTTGAACACGCCGTGGAGCGTGAACCCGACCGCCGTGGAGCCCGCGCCCGTGAATATGCTGCCGACTCCCTCCGTCCTGACGATCTCGCGGCCGATCTGCCACATGTCCATGCCCTTGTACTTCTCCGGCGACGTCTGCAGCTTGGTCTTGATCACGTCCAGGGGCACCGACGGCGTGTGCGACACGAGGCCGCCGAGTCCACCCGCGGCCGAGTACTTGGCCAGGGATGCGAACGTGAGCGCGGCGGGGATCGTCGCGCCGACCTGGGTCAACGCGACGACGTGAAGACCCGATCGAACAGCGCGGCGTCGCGTGCGTCCGTGCCTGGCGCCGCACCCGATGAGCGCATCGGCCGAGTCAGCGTACGCAGCCTTCGCGGACCATCGCGCGTGGGCGACCCTCGAAGCCGCGGGGTTCGCCCCCGTGCGGCGGTAAGGCCGCTCCATAGCCGCCGCCGAAACCCTTCCGAACGCGTTCGTCGACGCCATGAGTCCTCCCATGCGCGCCTGCCAACTGGGTTCGGATAAGATTCCGCCTCACGTTTTGTATGTGTCACACTTTGCACAGTCTAAGTGTTATAACAATGCTGATTTTTCCCCTACGCTACAAGCACTCGACATGTTGTCGCTACTGCGAGTGCACGATGGCTATGATCTCGTCCTCGACGCGGTCGCACGCACCGCGCCAGCACCTCGCCAACGCCTCATGCCGCTCGCCCCCACCAGTCATGTGCTGGACCCAGCCAGGGACGCACTCCTGCGAGCGAGCCAACCGACGAGCCGAATCCACAGTCGCCGCGGCGACGCCGGCGCCGCCCGATCGAAAGCGAGCGCCGGCGAGCTCGAGCAGGAACGACTCCGCCCCTCGAAGCAGGGACGCCGCGCGGGTCTCCCCGCTCTCCTCAAGAGGCTCCCCGCCTTCCTCCGGGGGCTCCCCGCGGACGTTGGCATCCGCGGGCTCGTCGGTTCTTTTCCGCTTGGACCGCGACTTTTCCCACGCGAAAGTTCGAGCCGCGGACTCGTACGCCGCGGCCAGTGACTCATCCCCGCGCTCCATCATCCCGTCATGGTCCTCGTCTGCATCATCGTCCTCGCCGTCGTCTTCCTCGGTGTCCTCGGGCGGCTCGTCGGGCTCGTCCGTGTCATTCTTCTCCTCCGTTTGATTCCCGCGACTCGGGCCCGACGCCTCCTTCCCCGCTTTGAACAGAGCCCGCTCCAACGTCCCGCCCCGCGCGCCGATCGCCGACGCGTACGTATTCGCACCGACCTCCCCCGTACCCGGCGAATCATCGTCGGGTTTCCCCACCTGCGCCGCGACGTCGTACCATCCCGCGTACCTCGAGGCCCTGTCCGTCCAATCGGAACGTCGTCCCGCCGGCGCCGATTTAAACCCCCTGAACGCACCCCCAAGGTGCGTGCGGCTCGCCGGGTCGGAGTCCAGCTTGCTGACCTGTACTCCGACGCCTCGGATCTGGTCCGCGGGTACGTTCAGGTCCGCGAGTAAGCGCACGGCTTCAATCGCGAGCGCGGCGCCGTCGTCGACGCTCTCGGACACGGTGCTCGATCGGGTGAGGCTGTCGCAGACGCCGTGGCCGATGGACCCTTTCATGTAGTTCACCGGCGCGTTGGCCACCGCGCGAAGGATCTTGAGCGTGAGCGTCCGGCCCTTGACCTTGAGCCGTCGCATGCGCTCGCCGACCTCGCCGCAGAGCTTCTCCACGAAGGCGACGGCTTCTGACGCCTCTGCGAACCGAACCCCCCACGTGACCTGCGCGCCGACCGACTTTCGCGGCGGCCGCGCCTCCCACGCGCGCGTATCGACACCCTTCGCCGCGTCCCGTAGCTGCGCGCCCGCCTTGGGACCCAGCGCGCGTTGCAGCACGGAGAGCGGCGCGGTCGCGACGTCGGCGCACGCGGGCTCCATCGAGCCGACTCCCTCCCTTCGAAGCTTCTCGAGCGTTCCTTTGCCCACCCCGGGCAGCTCGGCGACTGGAAGGGACGCGAGGAACGACGCGGCGCTCGTCGCCGGGACGTGGTACGACCCGTCGGGCTTGGCCTTCTTCGTGGCGAGCCGGGCGATGAGCCGGTTGGGTCCAACGCCGACTGAAGCCGCGCATCCCGTTTTCGTGACTATCCTCTCGCGGATGTCCTCGGCGATTTGTACCGGGTCCCCGTCCAGTCCGGTGACGTCGACGTACGCCTCATCCACGGATACTCCCATGACGTGAGGGCTGAGCTCGTGCAGCGTCCGATACACGTCGATGGCGACCGCCGAGTACCTCTCGAACTCGTACGGCATGACGATGAGATTCGGGCACATCTCTTTAGCCCGCGCGATTCGCATACCCGCCCGGCACCCGGTCGCCCTCGCGAGGTAGTTGCAGCTGGAGAGCTCGCCGCCGCCCGCGGACGACCACGACACCGCGACGGGTAAACCCGCGAGCTCCGGCCGTCCGAGCGCCGCCACCGACGCGAAGAAACAGTCCATGTCGACGTGCAAGATGACTCGCTCGCCCCCGGGTCCGCCCCTCGGAGCCGGGAGCTTGGGCGCGGGGGGTAGGTCCTCGAGGAAGGCTTCGTACCTGTGCTTCCACGTGCCGATGTAGTGCAATCGCGACGCCCTGAAGAAGGTCTCCATGAAGTTCGGGTCCTCGTGGGTGGTCCGCTGCTTCATGTCGAGGAGGGGCTCGGACTGTCTCGCGGCGATGGCTACGTTTTCCGCGGCGGTCAGTCCCGGGCCCCTCTCGCCGGACCGAACCGCCCGGTGCGCAGCCTCCGCGGCGGCACGCGCCGCGGGCACGTCACCAGGATCCCCGCCCATGGCGAGCGCACCCCGCAATGACGCGTTCGTTCGCGTTCACACGTCACTTCTCTCGTTTCAAGTCTACTGCAACTAACTCACATCTCATCCTCGTCGTTGTTGAACTCTTGTTTGGTGGCTTGCGCGTTGTAGAAGTCCGCCACCTGCTCCGAGTTGGTCGCCTGCTCCACGCCTTTATCCTCCCTCTTGCGGAGGAACCTAGGGAACCGGAGCGCGATGCCCTTGACCGGGTCCACCAGCCCGTGGCCCGCCTGGTGCACCGGCGAGATGGACAGGTCCGCCGCCTTCACCTCCCAAACCTGGCTCGGGTCGAACCACACGTCGCACTTCATCGCGGTTGAGTCGTACTTGAAGTAGCTCCTCGGCTGGTCAATCACCGTGGGCTTCAAACCCTCCGTGAGCTCCACCAGGATCTCGTCCGAGAACCCGGTGCCGATCTTGCATATGGACTGCAACTCCTCCGTCTCCTCGTCGTAGCACGCGAGGAGGTAGGCGCCGTAGACGCCGGTGCGCTTGCCTCGGCCGTGGAAGGCGCCGATGGGCACGAGGTCCAAAGAATCGCCGCATCCCTCCAGGTAGTCCTTCTTGAGCTTGAGCCAGTTGAGCGAACGCTTGGATGGCTCGTACGTGGCGTCCATGGTCTTGACGATGAGACCCTCGGTGTTGTCGGTGATGGAATCCTCGAGGAATACCTGGAGCTCCTCGACGTCGCGCGAGATCTTCGCCGTGCAAAAGTAAAACTCGTCGGGAACCTCGTTGAAAGCCCCGTACATCGCCTCCCTTCGCTCCGTCAGCGACTTCTGCAGGAGCGTCTCGCCGTTGAGGTAGAGGCAGTCGAAGGCGTAGATGCACACGTTGACCTTGATGTCAGCCTCGTCGATGTTCTTGCGACCGCGCGTGGACAAAATCTGAAACGGAAGAATCTTGTGGTTCTCCCTGTCGTACGCCACAGCCTCTCCGTCGATCACCACGCTCTTCACCCCTTCTTTCAGGTAGGAAGGCAGCCGTCGGATGACGTCCGGGAACTTCGGGGTGTTATCCTCCTGGTTCCTGGAGAAGATCTTGACGGTGCCGTCCTCCAGGAGGTGGATCTGCGCCCGCTCCCCGTCGTACTTGTACTCGCACGTAAACTCCACGTCCGAAAACCGCTGGAGCACCTCGCTCACGCCGCAGGTGGGCTTGGCGAGCATGGGCTTGACGGGCACGCCGGGCCTGAAGTGGCACCGCGTGTGGAGCTCATCCACACCGCCGTCCATGAGCAGCGCGGGGACGACCTCGTCGTAGGAGGGGCACTCGGAGAAGGCCTGCTTGAGGATGTCGGCGCCCCGACCGAGCAAGTCGGCGACGGCGCCGTTGCCGCCCTCCTTCGCAGCCTCGGCCGCGGCGTCGGACTGAAGAACCACGGCGTGGATCAGAGCCTGGTTGACGGTCTGCTGCGCGAGACCGATGCGGAGCTTGCCCTGCAGCGATCGCACGATGTAGCCAGCCTCGCACTCGCGCGCGGCGACGAGCAGCTTTTTGATCTTGGCCTTTTTTGCGTCGACGGATTTGTTCCCCTCGGTGGTGGCGATGGCGCGGAACTCCTTGAGCACGCCGGACATGGTGAGCTTCGGGGGCGCGAACATGGTCTTCTGCGTGCTCCTGCTCATGCTCGCCACGATACCCAGGTCGCCTTGGTCCTTGTAGTCTGCCCGTATGGCGCTCTCCTTGCGGCCGGTGGCTTCGGCCAGGATCTTCACCAGCGTGGCGTCGCCTATGCCGAGGTCGACTCCCTCGTGCTGCGGCGCGATGGTGTTGCTCGCGAGGTACACCGCGGCGAGTAGGTCGTCTGGGTTGGTCACGATGACGGTGCGAAACGCGTTGGTGAGCATCTCGGCGATCTCCAGGCGTTTGGTCGTCTCGGAGATGTTCTCGAAGACGTTTGCGAGGAAGAGGTACGGGACGGGTTCTCCTTTTTTCCACCCGTCCACGCCCGACTCCGGGTCGTGCTTGAGGAGCCTGCCGGCGGCCTCGACAGCCTTGTCGCCGATGCCTTCCTTGCCGGCGGTCTCCTTGGCCTTGCCCTTCTTCTTCTTGGCGGCGGTCTTCTTGGTCGCGGCGGCCATCACCTTGGCGACGCCGTCTGCCTTCTCCTCGTCGACTTCCTCGTCTTCCTCCTCCTCGGACTCGACCTCGTCCTCCTCGTCGTCGTCGTCCTCTTCCTCCTCCGCCACGTAGTCGTCGTCCTTCTGATCCGCGATGGGCTCGGGCTTGGGCACGGGTTCGAGCGTCGGGGCCTCGGCCACGGGTTCGGGCTCGGGCTCGGGCGCGGGGGCCTCCTCCTCCTCGACGGGCGTGGTCTCCATCGCGACGGGCTCCTCTTTCTTCTCCTCCTTGGGTGCCGCGGCCGTCTCCTCGGCGACGATGTCGGCCTTTTTCTTGAGCCGGGGCTTCTTGGCGGCCGGGGGTACGTTCTCGGCCTCATCGGGCTTGACCGGGACGGCGGGCTTGGGGCCGCCGCCGCCGAAGAAGGACGCGATGCTGCGCTGACCTCCGCTCATGTCTGTGGTGCCCAAGTTTTCGGTTGTTTTGATCGATCCGAGGGTGACGGGTGGGACGGTTCGATGCACCGGCCGTGTCCGTTCGAGCGACTTCACGGTCTTAGGTCGAGATGTATCGCCTCGAGGTGTCCTACGCGTGGCCAGGGACCCTGCCTTGAGTGCTCCGCGTCGGCTGTGTCGGCGCGTAGGATCTGATGAGGGACTCAAAACGCCCCAGAAAGTTTGAATTTTCGGCATCTCACAAGCGGTGTAAACGTGATCGGAGGGTAACTGTGAGATCGCATTGCGAGTGGCGAGTTGGGCGCCATGACAGACGGTTTGGGTTTCTTCGGCGGCGGTGGCAACTACAGCGACAGTAGCGAGTCCGACAGCGACGCCGAGGATGAGCACGAGACGGCAGCCGTCCAGCAGACGGGGGCTGACGGGAAGGCGCCCGCGACGAAGGAAAAAGAAGGCACGCGCGAGGGCGGCGAGGGCTTCGAACACGACGCCCCGGTGAACAAGTCATCGCTTCCATCCTTCGCGGATGCCATGAAGTCCACAGAGGGCCTCGCCGCGTCGTTCACCACCGAGGGCGCGACGAAAGCCGCGGGTGCGCACGGCCTGCAGCTCACGGACGAGCAGCGGGCGATCGCGGAGCGGAAAGATGACTCGTACTACTCGGGCAACATGGGCATGCGGTCCGACCTGAGCGCCATCGGGAAGACGGCACACATAAACCTGGACATCAGCAAGGCGAGGGACGTGCCCCGCAGCGTCGTCCAGAGGCTGCGGGGCAAGGACGGGCGGGGTTTACAGCAGATGACCATGAAAACCGGCGCGAGGATCGTGTGCGAGCAGGAGCTCGTCGGGCACGAGGACGACGAGGCGCCTCGGCGGGTGATGGTCGTGGGCGACGCCGAAGCGGTCGCGAAGGCGCTGGAGATCGTCGACGGGATGGTACGCGAGGACAGCAAGGAGGTGTGCATCACGGTCATGTGCCCCGCGCACTGCGTCGGCGCCGTCATCGGCAAAGGCGGCGAGTGTATCAAGAGAATCCAGCGAGAAACCGCGTGCAAGGTGTTTGTGCACGGGCGACGCGACGTCGAGCGGTTCGCCGGGAACGTGGGTTTCAACAGCCACGGCAACGACGATGAACCCCCGCGGAAGGTCCAGTGCACGGGCGCGCCCAAATCCGCCAAGGCTGCGTCGGACCAGGTCAAGAAGATCATACTGCAGGTGGAACGGGAGCTCGGTTTGGAGGACAACTACGCGACGAAGCGTATGCGCGAAGAGGCTGAGAACGACGCGATGGTTCAGGAGGATGAGCTGTTCGAGCAGGAGGAGAAGAAACGCAGGGCAAAGGCGGGTAAGAAGAAGCGCGACGATGACGACGCCATCTTCGGGGGGACGCTCAGCGAGGGGTTGGGCCTGGGGCGCCACTGGTAGCCAGCAGTAAGTTGTCGTTTTGTGAACAATCGTCTGGACTCTCT
>ENA-UOXV01001815-UOXV01001815.1-marine-metagenome-genome-assembly--contig:-NODE-1815-length-28967-cov-5.979732_pt1 | contig 28967 bp, 23 predicted proteins | sample MGYA00238165_ERZ766961 | MGnify/ENA primary metagenome ERZ766961 (study PRJEB28924, sample SAMN03173240) | marine metagenome | biome: Marine; feature: Water; material: Subsurface seawater | place: North... | reverse complement strand
AACTGAATTGCTTCAACAGCGGAGCGAATCCCACCTTCGCCGGTCATGAGAACCGCCGAAGTACTTTGGGGTACAATTCCTTCCCTCAGAAGTTCGAGGCTGTCGCCGTCCGGTAGGTTTAGATCAAAGAGTGCAGCATCAAAGCTAAGGTCGGTTAGGGCTCTTCTTGCTTCTTCAAGACTTTGGCAATGAGTTATTTCAGCACCACTTTTTTCAAGAAAGGCAGCAATTCGTTTTCCCAAGAGCAGATCATCTTCAAGGAGGAGGATTTCCTTATCCTTAAAAATTTCAGAAGGCTGGTTATTAAATTTCATTCCACTAAAAGTTGTAGTTAGAGTCCTCGGTAAAAAGAAAAAACTTTGCAAACCCTTTTTACTCCCTCATTGTTATACGCATGGTGTTTTGGGGTTTGAAATTATGCGTTTTCCTTTTTGCTTTTAGTACTTTCAAAGCGACGGGTTCGGCTAGTAATAAAATAGTTGATTGGTCATTGCTCGATCCTTTTCAGAACAAGTTAACAAAGGAGGAGTTTACCCAAGTTTTGGGTAATGTATACTGTCCGAGATCTTCCTGGTTTAAGAATTGGATTGAAGTTAAGGAAGATATTGCTCGTATTAGAAAATCAAGTAATTCAGATGATTGGTATGACTTATCTTTTATAAGTAAGGGTAAAAAAAGAGATAAGAATAGTGATTCAAATCTGACTTTATCAGGTTATCGAATTGCTCTGGATCCTGGGCACATCGGAGGGATGTATTCTCAAATGGAAGGAAGGCATTTTTCAATTGATGGCAAACTAACAATAAAGGAAGGTGACATCACTTTAAAAGTAGCGAAGGTTTTAAGAAAAAAATTACAGGAAAGAGGAGCCGTAGTGAGCTTAGTCAGGTCGGATAATGATCCTGTGACAGAAAAACGTCCAAAAGATTTTCTTAAGGAAGCTGAAGATTGGATGATTAACAGAGAAAAATTGATCAATAAGAAATATCCTGATAAAGAAAGAGAAGACTTTATTAAAAAGAAAAAAGATGTTCTTTTTTACAGGGTCAGCGAAATTTACGCTCGAGCCCAGTTAATAAATGAAAAGATCAAACCCGATCTGGTTATTTGCCTACATCTAAATGCTGCTCCTTGGGATGACCCCGATCACTTCTCACTTGTAACGCGAAATGACTACCATGTTCTTGTTAATGGGTGTTACATGGGTGGGGAAGTTGCGGATGACAAGCAACGATTTGAAATGATATTCCGATTATTAAATGGTTGGCACGAGACTGAAAAAATATTTGCAGAGAATATTTCTAAATCCTTTTCGAAAATGACTGGACTTCCTGCCTTTGCATATAAAGGTCCGAATGCAGTTAAAGTTGGAAATGTGGAAGGAGTGTGGGGAAGAAATTTATTGGCAAATCGGATTTACTTATGCCCGGTAATATTCTTAGAACCCTATGTAGCGAATTCAGTTAATGCTTATAAGCATATTCTAATGGGCGATTATACTGGAAGGAAAATGGTCTCCGGTAAATTGAGAACTAGCTTGGTTGAGGAGTATGCAGAAAGTGTGTTTTTGGGGATCCAAGATAGTTATCCGTTCAAAAATAAATAGGTTTCTAGCTATTTGTCCAAGGACTCAAGTACCATTTTTTTCATTGCTGAGACTTGACCTTCAACTGTTTCTTTAGGTCCGGTCATTTTAATAAATATCGCCCCGTTTTTCCCTTCTATAATTGCAGCGAGCAGAGCAAAATTGGGTTTGGGTGTTTTCGGTCCGACAAAACCTCCGCTTAAAAAAGTTCCATGTGCTTGCACATAGGTAACCGGGGTTTCTCCGATAGTTGTACTTTTTACGATTCTGTCTTTTGCTTCCTCAAATTGGCTCATCCAACGCTCCACATTTGCCTTTACTCCCCCCGCACCTCCTCCTCCAAAATAAAAAAAAGCGACCTCGGCTTCATTGCCTGAAGTTCCAGGAACTTTAAACTGAGCTTTCCGCATTTTAGAAGTGGGAGTGGATGATTCCCATTTCGCAGGCGAAGAAAAAGAGTATCCAGCAACTTCAACAGACTCGGAATGTACATAAGGTAAAAGCGCTAAAAACATTAAGGATATAGTAATAAATAATTTCATTGTGATTTAAGGTGAGAATTAAAATTAAAAGTCATTATGGTCAAAGCTGTGCTAAGGGTAAGCAAAAAAGTTTTGAATAAGTACGAAAAAAAACAGAGTTGGAACCCACTGCGGGTGTATTGTGAGTTTGATCATTCAGTTGTGATTTTCCAAGAATGGTCATTTTTTGATCATCAATTCGCAATGTGGTGATTTCTCCGACACGGGAAACAATAACAATTACATCATTAATCAAAATGGGTGAGGCAAAATAATTGCCTTCCATTCTTTCCCGCCAAAATATTTTGCCCGTGTCTCTTTCCATGCAGGAAGCTATACCGCCATCCGACAGTAAAAAGATGAATTGATCGACCGCTAATAGAGTCGGGACATAAGGAATATTTCGGGTGAGAATGTAACTGGGAGGGGGGCTTTTTGAGGATGGCATAGGTGGGCGAACCCCAATTAAGCGACTTCCACGACCGCCTGAGCCACAGGTTGCAAAAAAGAAACCACCGCTTTGTATAGGGGATGAAACGCTCCTTTTGTCCAACGAACCCGGTCCTGTTTCCCATAGAATGTTTCCATCCTCAATACTTACCGCATAACATCCATGGGACATTGAGTTACAAATAACTTGGGTGTGTCCCTTTATGTTTTTATGTATACAGGGAGTTGATGAAGAGGGCTTTGAGCCAACTCGTACAGTCTTCCACAGCGTTTTACCAGTTTCTTTGTCGAGAGCCAAAAGGGCAGATTCTCCCTCGTGATCATGAGTCATTATCACTCGTTCTTGGTAAATGATTGGAGAAAATCCGCTTCCATGTTGCGTCTTGTAATTTCCGAAATTGCGCCGCCACTTGACTGATCCATTATGGTCTAGGCAAAGCAAGTCATTCGATTCTTTTGTAGTCCATGATACGATGAGGCTGTTACTGTCTACGCATGGAGTAGCGGATGCAAAACTATTAAATTTATGATGGGAGTAAGTCTTTGATTGAAATCCTTTTTTCCAGAGTACTTGTCCGCTTTTTGTATCTACGCATTGCACAAATTGTTCACCGTTTTGTTCATCGGCACTGGTAGTGAAGATTTTATTTTCCCAGATGACAGGAGAGGAGTGTCCCACTCCGGGGAGTTCGATCACCCAACGGTAACTGTCCTCAGACCATGCTGTAGGAATATTTCCCCCGATTGATAAACCTGTACCGTTTGGACCGCGAAAACGATTCCAGTTATCAGCCTGAAGGCCAAGGCTTAAAGTCAACCAGCAGAGCGATTTAAAAAAAAAGTCTGAATTTACCGGCAAGCATTTGATTGCACTTAAAAAAGACTTGCTTTTAATTCCCAGGTTTTTCAAAAACTATGAAATGTTGTTGGGGCAAAAAATTCAGTGTCTTTTTCCATTTAAATCCAACCTGACTGATTTCTTTTTTTACCTGTTTTTCACTCATTTTATGAAGCAATTTAATTGGAACAGCAGGATCTTCTTTTCGGTATTCGATTAGAATCAGTTTCCCTTGGGGTTTTAAGGAATCGTAAATGGATTCAGCCATTTCACGAGGATATGAAAATTCGTGGTATGCATCGACAAGAAGAGCACAATCAATGGAATCCTTTGTGAGGGTAGTATTTTTAATAGTACTTTGCACGGTCAAAACATTTTCAAATTCCCCCTTTCCTTTTTTTGCTCTAATTATACCGAGCATTTGAGGGGAAATATCAACAGCATGAACTTTTCCTTCGGGAACAAGAGGAGAAATTCGAAAAGAGAAATATCCTGAACCAGCACCAATATCTGCGACCTGATCCGATTTTGATAATTGCATGTTTTTTATGAGGAGGTCAGTTCTTTCTTCCTGTTCTCTCTTTGGTCTTTCAAGCCAACCAGCACCAAGGTGTCCCATTACCTGTGAAATTTCACGCCCCATGTAATATTTCCCAATTCCATCTTTCGTACGCTCTCCTTTTTGATAAATTTCTTTTTTCTTCTCATCTGCCCATAAATTGGAAAGGCAACAAAGAATAGCGAGGGAGAGTGGCTTTAAAGATTTAGGGGCGATAGTATTAAACATATGTTAATTTTTTTATTCTTTTGGGGATGATTGCAAATCAATATTGTACTACACGATAAATCTCGGTATTGAATTTATTCTAAAATGAAAGTTATCAGAGCAAAGAGTGCAGGTTTTTGTTGGGGAGTTGAGCGTGCTATTCAAGTTGCCCGCGAAGAAGCACAAGGGGGGAGTCGGACGGTTTATACCGATGGTCCGTTAATCCATAACAGTCAAATGATGAATGCTCTGGGAAAGGAAGATATTCGGGAGGTCGGAGATTACCAAAGTAATTCGACCCTGGATCTTCCTGCTGATCAAGCAAAGGAATCTGTCGTAGTAGTTCGTGCTCATGGTATTTCCCCAAAGAGAAGGAAGTATTTACAAGGTTTGGGGCTTCCTTTTAGAGATGGAACATGTCCGGATGTCGGTATAATAGCCGGGAAAATTAAGGCTCATGCTGAGCGGGGTTTTGATGTGGTGATTTTTGGCGACCCCAAGCATCCTGAGGTTACTGGATTGTTGGGTTATGCTAAAGATCGTGGCCATGTAATAACCAACAAACAAGATTTAGATAATTTACCCAGTTTTAAAAACGGTGTTGTTATGGTATCCCAGTCAACAATGTTTACTCATGAATTTAAAACTCTCTCCTTAATTTTATCAGAAAAATATCCTCAACTAATTATTTTTGATACAATTTGTGGTGCAACCAAGGAGCGCCAATCTGATTTAGTTCAGTTGGTTAACGAAGGTGCAGAGGCAATAGTCGTCATCGGTGGTAAACACTCCGCGAACACGAGGAAGCTCGCAAAGTTGGCATCCAGTTATGATAAACCTACTTTTCACATAGAAACCGCAGGAGATATTGAGAAAGAAAGTTTTAAAGGTTTTAGTTCTGTAGGCGTAACTGCTGGGGCATCTACTCCTGAATTTATTATACGTTCTGTCTGTGAAAAGTTAGAATCCTTTTAAAGCACTTTATTATGACAACCGAAATCTCAAATGTTCTTGCCGAGCGCTATGCTTCAAACCCAATGAAAACCCTGTGGTCAGCCCAGGGGAAAATAATTTTAGAAAGAGAGTTTTGGATTGCGGTTATGAAAGCTCAAAAAGACCTTGGGGTGAAAATTGAGGATGGTGCCATTGAATCCTCAATTAAGGTAAAGGGCTTGGTTGATTTAAGTGCGATTCAGGAACGTGAGAAAATAACCAAGCATGATGTAAAAGCACGGCTTGAAGAATTTGCTGAAAAAGCTGGTCACCAGCATGCTCACAAAGGAATGACAAGCCGGGATTTGACTGAGAATGTCGAGCAACTTCAAATTCACCGTGCCCTCAGTTTAATTTTAGAAAAAGGAGTGGCGGCTCTTTTGGCATTGGCTGAAAAAGCGAGGGAGTATAAAGAAATCCCTTTAACCGCTCGTTCTCATAATGTTCCTGCTCAGGTTACTACCTTGGGGAAAAGAATGGCCAACTGGGGAGAGGAATTAGAGCGTGTCCTTGATGCTCTTTCAAGTTTGTGCGCGACCTATCCCTATCGCGGATTAAAGGGTGCTGTTGGAACTCGCTTGGATCAGGTGACCCTGCTTGGGGATGTAGACAAAGCAGAACTCCTTGACCGTAAGGTTATGGAGCACTTAGGTGCCACCGCGAACTGGCAAAATGTTGGGCAGGTGTACCCCAGAAGTCTTGATTTTGAAGTGGTCTCAATTCTTGTTCGTTTATCAGCAGCTCCTTCCAGTTTTGCCAAAACCTTGCGAATCATGGCTGGGCACGAGCTTCTTGGAGAAGGGTTTGCCAAAGGTCAGACTGGGTCCTCGGCAATGCCGCACAAGATGAATAGTCGAAGTTGCGAGCGCATAAACGGTTTTCAGGCTATACTTAACGGTCACCTCGCTATGATATCAAGTTTATCCGGAGATCAGTGGAATGAGGGAGATGTTTCCTGCTCGGTCGTAAGAAGAGTCGCCTTACCTGATGCATTTTTTGCTATTGATGGTTTGCTTGACACTTTTTTAACCGTTCTTACTCAAATGGAGGCTTTTCCCGCAATGATTAAAGCTGAAGCCAATCATTATCTGCCTTTTTTACTTTCAACCACTTTTATGATGGAGGCAGTTAAAGCTGGGGCTGGTCGAGAAGATGCTCACTCTGCGATCAAAGAGCATGCTGTCGCTACCGTAAAAGATTTGCGTAATGGCAAGATTAAGGAGAATGATCTTGCAAAGCGTCTTGCTAAAGATAAACGCGTTGGATTAAAAGCAAGCACGATTAATTCATTGATCAAAAAAGGGCAGGGTCGAGTTGGTGCTGCTCATTCCCAAGTTGATTATTTTTTAGGTCGAGCAAGCTCTTGGGCAGCACGTTATCCTGATGCAAAGGAATATAACCCACCATCCATACTTTAATTTTCTATCTTTACAGTTGATCGTTTGTTCATTCCGAATATTTTGCGATTGCCATTTTGTTACTTCGTCTGTGGGATGAATCCTTTTTTCGTTATTTGAATCTATTTATATTATGGCAGAAGAATTGATAGGTAATTGTTTGGTTGCTCAGTCTGGAGGACCGACCGCCGTTATTAATGCAAGTGTTGCTGGAGTTGTAACAGAAGCTCTCAATAATCCGTGTATTGAGGAAATATTCGGGGGGATGAATGGTGTGCTTGGTATTCTCAAAGAAGATTTAATTGATCTTGCTGAAGAGTCTCAGCAAAACATTCGTGGGCTACGTTACACACCGGCATCAGCTCTTGGAACTTGCCGATTTAAATTAAAAAGAGATCAAGACTACGAGCGAGTTCTCGAAGTTTTTGAGGCCCACAACATAAGATATTTTTTCTATGCTGGAGGTAATGACTCGCAGGATACCGCTGATAAAATTTCAAAGTTAGCACAAGAGAAAAACTACGAGCTTAGAGTTATTGGTGTACCTAAAACTATTGATAACGACTTAGTAACAACTGATCACTGTCCTGGTTACGGGAGTGTGGTGAAATATATTTGCACCACCATACGTGAAACAGCTTTAGATCATGAGGCTATGGGGCAGCATGATCTAGTTTCGATCGTTGAGGTTATGGGCAGAAATGCTGGCTGGATAGCTGCGGGGGCAACTCTTGCCAAAGGAAAAGATAATCCTGATGATGCTCCTCATTTAATTTACCTTCCTGAATTACCTTTCTCCAAAGAGCAGTTTATTGATGATGTTCAACGCGTGTTGAAGAAAAACAAATACTGTTTAGTAGTTGTTGGTGAAGGCCTTCAGGATAATGATGGGAATTATGTTGCTAACAGCACAAATGCACAAGATGCGTTTGGCCATCAGCAACTTGGCGGAATTGGAGATTTTTTAGCAGGTTTGGTTGAAGAGAACCTTGCGGTCAAAGCTCGTTCATCTAAGCTTGGCACAGGTCAAAGGGCAGCCGCTCATTGTTCTTCCCAAACTGATAATGACGAAGCTTTTATGGCTGGCTGTGCTGCAGTTAAAGCTGCAGTCGCAGGGGAGACTGATCAAATGGTTATTTTGGTTCGGGCTGAGGGTGAAACTTATAGTTGTGAAACAAGCCTTGCTCCTCTTTCTGAAATTGCCAATGGAGTTAAGGAAATACCCGCGGATTGGATTTCTGAAGATCGTGTCAGTATGACAGCGAAGTTTATTAAGTATTGTCAGCCTTTAATTCAGGGGGAAGTTCAGGTGCCATACGAAAATGGAGTTCCTGCATACGTCCGTTTATCTAAGAAGCGAATCAGAAAAGTTCTCGACTCTCATTCATTCGAGTCCTAATTGACCCACTAATTATTGTTCCATTTGCCGTAATGCATCTTCTAAGGTGCTTACGATTTCGTTCGGATCTTCCAATCCTACTGATAGCCTACAGAGTTGGGGAGATATTCCTGCTTTCTTAAGTTTTTCGATTCCCTTTGCAGATTTAGTCATTTGGTAATGTGCTAGGTAAACATAGGGGCAACAGAGACTGAACTCAGTACCAAAACTGGGGCTTTTAAGCATACGCAATTGATTGTAAAAGCTCTTGAAATCACCTTTCACTTCAAAACTCACTACGCATCCCGGTTTTTCCTCTCCAGCCATTTTTTGAAAGGAAGAATTATTTTCTTTTTGATAAGCCCAAAAAACTTTTTTTATTGAGTTACTTGATTCAAGAAAATCAACTATGCCCAGAATACTTTTATTCGTTTTTTCTACGAATTTTGAATAAAAAGGTAATTGTTCGCATAGGCGCAGTAGATCCCCTTCAAAAGGAGGCGATAAAATATTTTTAGTGGGCTCAAATAATTCAAGCCCGCGATTGGAATGCTCGGGGAAAACTAGGCTGCCAATCATATTATCTCCTTCAGAGCACGCATATTTAGTGAGACTATTTACTAATACATCAGCTAAGTGAGCAACTTTTGCATTCTTAGGGGAAGCCATGGTTGGGTCGACAATAAGCAGGGCATCAACTTGATCACACAAAACTTTTACTTCTTCTAATTCACACGATTGCAACAGTGGGTTGGTTGGGAATTCAGTAACAATACCAGCTATTCTTGTTCCTTGTTCTTCAAAAATTGTTTTTAACCCAGCCAAATCTGTCGGGTTAACAAGGGTAATGATGTCAGCCTCTTTTTCTGCAATAAGTTCCATGGTTTCAATGGTGTCTAAGTACAGCCAACCTAAGCGAACCCATAGAGTCTTTCCTTTTTTTAGACCATGATAATAGGCACTGCGGAAAAGTGCATAAAACGCATTGGCCCCAGATGATGCAAAAAGAACTTTTTCCGACGACACTCCTTTACCATGAACTTTTGCAATAATTTTCTGAGCAAAATCTATTGGATTTCCTCTGTCTGAACTTTTTTCTTTTTGTTTAAGAAATTCGTTTTTGCCTAAGATATTTTCCGCTTGCCGGGATGAAATTGATCCGCCTGTGTGCTGTAGAAATGCATTCGTATTTACAGCATCTTTACTTCCTTTATCCACTTGCATCCAAGTAAATCCATCCCGTTCATAAACTTTCGCACCACCCATGGAAAACTTTTCGATTGCGTAATGGCAATGTTGCAAATTTGCAAAAAGAAAACTTTTTTTCCCTTTTTTCCCCTCAGTCTTTTCTTGAATCTCTATGAGTTGACGAATGAAGCGATGTTGAACAAACCTTGGGTACCCGGATCCTAGGTGGGCTAATGTTTCAGGGGACTTTTCCTCATATCCGACTAAGTCGCGAACGGTGGGAAGGCTTACGCATACTGCATGATCACGATTTGGGACAGGTTGACCAAGGGCAAATTGTCCTAATCCAGAAACGCTCACGGAACCACTTCGTTTTCAATGATTTGTTCAAAAGTTTGCCTTTTACGAATCAGTGAAAGGGAGCCATCTAATTTTCTAATCACTTCTGCAGCTTCAGGAAAGGAGTTATAATTTTTAGCTGACATTGATGAGCAGTAAGCACCCACTCCCTCAATAACACAGAAATCCCCAATTTCTCCTCTTGGCAACAACCTGGGAGCAAGAGATTCAGGCTCGTTTGACGCTGGTGTCAGTAGGTCTCCAGATTCGCAGCAATGTCCAACGACCATTTGCTCGATCGGTTCTATCGGTTTTGAGCGGGATTCTTCGGGGACCAAAATGAGTGGATGTTGTGCACCATACAAACTTGGGCGCAGTATTTCGGTCATTCCTGCATTCAATTTAAGAAAACGATAACCATTTGGACCGGTCGAAGTTATATCCTGTATTTTGGTTACCAGACTACATGCATTAGCTAAAAGGAATGTACCGGGTTCAATTTCAAGTTTTAATTTACGTCCAGTTTCCTCAGCAAAATCTTTAAACAACTTTCGGACAGGTTCTCCAATTTCACAGAGATTTGTGGCAAGCTCATTTGGCATTCTCGCAACTTTATATCCACCACCTAAATTTAATGACCGAACGGATGGAAAAGCTCGAACAAGATCCAAGCTCATTCCTGCTACTTTTTGCCAGACTTTTGGGTCTGACCCCGATCCAATATGAGTGTGTATTCGAGTTACTTTTAAATTGTAATTTTTACAGAGAGTTCGCGCTTCCTCTAAATCATCTTTCCATATGCCAAAGCTACTAGCTGGACCTCCGACATTTGTACGATTAGTTCCACCAGAACCCAACCCTGGATTAAACCTAAGTCCAACTGATTCTCCTTTACCCCACACTCCAAATTTGTGGATTTGATTTAAGGAACAAAGGTTTACTTTGACACCATCTTGAACCCAGTAACGGAAGTTCTCAGGAAATTCCTGAGTGCTCATTGAAATCGATTCAGTTCCGTAACCTGCTCTTACCGCTCTTTCCACTTCAAATTCTGAGCTTGCATCAATTCCCAATCCTTCATCATTAAAGATTCTGAGGATGGCCGCTGTGGGAGATGATTTCATCGCATAGCGGGGAAAGAGCCCAAATTCATTGGGGAATGCCTTCACAGCCTTTGCATTTGCACGCAGGATCGCTTCGTCGTAAACGAAAGTAGGTGAACCAAAATCAATATGAATTTGATCCAGGTTTTCAGGGGTTAGAAATCGAAGTTTGTCCATTCTTAGAAAAATTTGATCTTCAAAACTTAAATCATCCGAGTTCCAGTGGCAAGCTTACGAGTTCTGAATTTAGCTATTTGGATAAGACGCGGAATGTGAGTTTACAAGAAGGAGTTTCTAGGGATTTGCGAGTAACTTCTTTTTTGAAATAGTTTTGCCAGGGAGGGAGATAAACATCACCGCAAAATTCAGCATCAATTTCCGTTAGGTACAAATGGTCAGCCAGTGGGAGTGCTTCTTTATAAATGGCTCTTCCTCCGCAAATCCAAACTGTCCGATTAAGTTTATTTGCTAAAGATAGAGCTTCGGAGAGGGATTTCGCTTTCTCGGCATGTGCAAACTTCATGTTTGGGTTCCGGCTGAGTGCAATTACTTTTCGTTTTTTTGCCTGTTCTTCAAATTCTAAATAGCATTTCCTTCCCATAATGAGAACTCCATCATGTGTTTCTTTTAAAAAATATTCCCAATCTTCTTTTATATTCCATGGCAACTTGCCGTTCCTTCCGATAAGATTATTTTTATCACAGGCTACTATTATATTAATCATTTTGGTAAATCTTTAGCTACTAAAAATAATTTGATTGGTTTTCATGGATTTATTCTGGTGATATGTTATGCAAAAGGTCTGTCTTGAAAATGCAAACGAATAGAAGTGACTTCGGAGAACGAATTTCATTGCCAGATTCTTGGCAAAGGAAGGCCTTGTCATATTTGCGTGACGGGAAAGATGTCGTTCTTCACGCGCCAACTGGAGCGGGGAAGACTTATGTTTTTGAGCAACTGATTGAATCAGGTTGGAATGGCCGTGCAATTTATACCGTTCCCACTCGTGCATTGGCTAATGATAAATTTAGAGAATGGAAAAAACGAGGATGGGAAGTCGGGCTCGTTACCGGAGATTTAAGATACCGAACTGATTCAAGAGTTGTTGTTGCGACTCTGGAGACTCAACGTTCTGCCATGATTCGTGGAGAGGGCCCTGATTTATTCGTTGTTGATGAATACCAATTACTGGGCGATCAGTATCGTGGACCAGGCTATGAGGTAACATTGGGAATGGCACCTAAAAAAGTTCGATTATTATTGATGAGCGGTAGTGTTGCTAATCCTATTGATGTATCTGATTGGCTTGAGAGTCATGGTCGCACGGTGGCTACTGTTTGCGAATTTGCTCGTCCAGTTCCCTTAGAAGAGGTTTTCGCAGAAACTTTGTTGAAAAGGCCCTTCCGGGGTCGAAAAGTACGTGGTCATTGGCCCAAATTGATTTCAGGTGTATTGAGTGCTGGATTAGGCCCAATTCTTCTTTTTGCTCCACGACGAAAAGCTGCTGAGGAATTAGCTAAGCAACTTGCTGTTGAACTTCCTGAGATAGATTCTTTGGATTTAACAGCCGAACAAAAGAAAATTGCTGGTAAAGAACTAAGTGGACTGCTTAAACATAGAATTGCTTATCATCACAGTGGTCTTGATTATCAATCTAGGGCCGGTGTAGTTGAGCCACTTGCTAAAACGGGTCAGTTACAAGTTGTGGTTGCAACGACAGGTTTAAGTGCGGGCGTTAATTTCTCTATGAGGTCTGTGCTTGTAACCGATCGAGAATATAGAATAGATGATAGTTTTTATCTTCTCCGTCCCGATGAATTATTGCAAATGTTCGGTCGAGCGGGAAGAAGAGGTTTCGATGAACGAGGTTTTGTTATTGTGACACCTAAGCAGTCTCGTCTTGGGGATGCACGGCCACTTAAATTAAAGCGCTCTAAAACCTTAGATTGGCCTGCGATTTTAAGGGTTATGCATATTGCGGTTCAAGATGGCGGTGATCATCTTGAAGCTGCACGTAGCCTTGCAAATCGCCTTTTTTCTGAAGAGGACGTTCGACTCGGCTTGCGAGATTCAATTAATAAAATTGCTCTGAATGGTAGGAGCGAACAAAAAAAAGAGGACCTTTCCGCTAACGATTCTGAGCGAAATAAAATTGTTGAAATGCGAAATTCCTCTGGTTTGTGGCAGAGGAGGGGAGGGCAATGCCAAGCTCCGCTGGGAGAAGCATATGCGTTACATAAAGGGGAGTGGGTTAAGGCTCTGAGCTTGCCTGACACCTTGGGCAAAGTTAAGGTTGGCAACCCATGTCGTTTTGGAGAGAAAAGGAATCCGATTTATGGGAGGGAAATACCACTGGCGGTATATGAAAAATCATCGGAGGATAAATTAGTAACTTTAACGAAATCTTTTCGAAAACAATTAAGAAAAACTGTTAGCGAAAAATACCCTAAATTAAAAAAGAAATTCTCTCGAAAAACTTGGACGCGTCTCGGTCTGGAGAATGTGTTTCGTGAAATCTTTCCCTCATTAACAATGGGAGGCAGTCTTGATGAGTTTGTTGATCGTGGCGGGGTATTGCGTGCTCGTTTGCGTTATGAAAACGCAACTGTTTTAGGATGGAAAGATTCGCGTGGCAAAATATTACTTAATCCGCCCCTACGTAAAACAACTCGCATTTTTGACTCTCCTTTTAAAGAAAAGCAAAACGAAGATATTGAAAGTTTGAGTACGCTTTCTCCTGCCGAAGTTTGGGTAAAGCTTGGTTTGATTGACACATTGGGTGTGCCGACTCAGCGAGGGGTGATTTTTAGCTTTTTTTCTCGGGGCGAAGGATTGGCGATTGCGGTGGCGTTAGAGGACTCTAGCTACCCAATTGATGAGATGGTTAACGACTTAGCTAACTTACGGGCCGGGCACCGTTTTCGTGCTTATGCAAAGTCCGAATCTCGCATTGCCCTCTTATGCCGTGATGCTTTCGGTTTTAAAAATTGTCCCGGTTACTTAAAGGAAGGCTTACCTACAGAGTACGGAGAGGGCGCTAGTGAGATATTGCAGGATCGAAAAGAGCTTCTTTTCCAAAAGGGTTCATTTTCTGAAGATTTGAGTGTTGGCGATTTGGAGCGAGTTCTAATTGAGTGGAAAAGTTTACTTTCTTTAATTGCACAAGCTCCGAAACTTGAATTTGAACGTTGGCAATCTTTGCAGGAAGCTGCTCGTATACTAGTAGGTCAAAATTCTGGTAATGATAAATTACCTGAATTACCTGAGCTTCCTTTCCGTCAACAAGAAAGGTTTAAGGCTACAAGCAAAGGTTTATTCAGGGGGAATTAAAATTTCCTAGTTCTAGGCATATAATTTTTTGTTCCTTACGAATAAGTAATTTGGTGCCCGCCAAGCTAGGGGATGTACATTTTAATGCATTGATCTTAGCCTTTTGAATTTCCTCAAAATTATTTGGGTTAGAGTCAATCATCTTTAAGAAACTTCCATTGATTTCATAGGCTAGGATTTTCCCATCGGCTAAAATTGGAGATGAAATATCATGTTTTGCGGGCACTTTTCGAATGACTTTTCCAGTATGCAGATTTACGCACATTCTCATCCCTGATCCGATTAAATATGCATACCCATCTTTAATAAGTGGGCTGGAATCACTCCTCCGTGTTAATTTCGTTATTCTCCATAATTCATTAATTTTCTCGTTTGCAAATTGGTATGCAATCAAGCCAACTTTCTCTTGGTTCCCATGGACGAGCATAATGTCCTGATAACAGACCGGGGTTGAACTACCCCCTCCCGGGCCTTCCCAAAATGTTTTTCCATTATTTGGGTTGATGAGCACGATATTCTTATTCGAATTACAGATAATGAATTCCTGATCGGCTATCTTCCAAGTGGAGGGAGAAGCTGTTTTTCCATGTACACTCCTATTTTCCCATAAGAGGTTTCCCTTCTCCTGATCGTAAGCTCGCAAGTTACCCGCCAGAACCACAACACTTTTTTCATAGGGCAGAATCGAGCTGGCAATTTCTTTAGTTGGTAATTTCTGATCCCAAATGAGATTTCCTTTTTGTGAATCCAGGCAATAAATCCGCTCGCTACCGATTGCAAAAATCTTGCCGTTGGATAGACAGGGAGTCGAAGAGGATTTCCTTCCTGTGGGAACTGATTCGAGAGAAGTTTTCCAAATAATTGTTCCAGAATTTAAATCCATAGAAAGAACAACATCTTCGGCTATCTGTTTTGTGGGAGGAACTCCTTGTGAAACTTTTTCTTTAGTTTCATCATTAAAGTTTTGTTGATCCAACCACTGATCTAAACTCTTTTGGTTAGGAAAAGTTTTATTTTTGATTTCGTGTAATCGATTAATGGCACTTATCGGCATCGCAAGCTTTCCTTTTTTAAACCTAGAGGCTAATAAGCTTCCCATGGTGAGGGCTTGCTTCGTGCTTAAGTTTTGTTGAACCCAGTTATTTATCCAATCGTCTAGTTTAGTTCCCCTTAACCTTGGGTTTAGGGAAAGCCTAGATTCTTCAGCCTTTCTTATGATTTCCGATGGCAGGTTTATTTTTCGAACTCCCAATTTTCGTAACACTAAATCGGAAATAGTTCTGGTCTCGGTAGGCACATCTTTGTGCCAGACCAGAGATAGGTACGCGCTGTTTGGCCCCGTAATGACACTTCCAAAGCCACCATAATCCTGGCTCGGAATTTCATCACTTTCCCACAGAATAACTGGTCCGTCCTTTGGCCATTGATTATCTAGTTTAATTTTACCTTGAGCTTGCCCATTTCTTTCTGATCCCCTCCATTGATTCCAATTCGCCCCAAAAGATTGGAATGAAATAATGAGGGAAAAGAAAATTATGTAATTTGTTTTGTTGAGCATATTTTTCCAAACCATGTTAGCTTGGCTATTGGCAAGAACATATAGCTGGAAAAGCCTTTATTTTTTCTTTTGGTGTTCTTTATAACCTCTCTGAATTACTAAAAATAATTAATTTCTCACAAAAATTAAATAGATTAGAAAGGTAATTCCAAAATTACGGTTTTCACAGGAATAAACTTATTTAGAATTCTGCCAGCAATTCAGGATAAGCAAATTTTACTTTGCTGGGGCTGTAATATAAAGAGTTGTAGTTTACGATTCTAGTGCGGAAAGAGCTTCCCTTGTCTCATTAAGCTTGGTTTCGTTTTCTAATAATTGATGCCTGGCTCCCTCGATGATCTCAGGCGGTGCCTTTGAAGTAAAAGCTTGGTTTTCTAATTTTGCTTTTACGGACTGAACTATTTTTTCCAAGTGTTTCAAATCTTTTTGTAATCTGGCTTTCTCTGCATCAAGATCAACTCCAGTTGACAGGTCGAGGTAGACCGAACCAAAGGGCGTTACTAATGTGGGCATGCCATTAGGCACATGTTCGACTCGATTCATCGCAGATGCACCAACAGTCGTTAAAATGGAGCTTATATGCCGAGAAAGTACTTCAGCCTTATCATCATCTGAGACAAAAGAAAATGCGACATTACGATTATTTGATAAATTACGGTCTGCTTTAAGAGACCGCATGGATGTAACTAAGTCTCGTATGTTTTCCATCTCTTCCAAAACATTTGAATCTAACTGTAGTCCACCGATATTTAATTTTTCCAACAGTTCAGTTCCTGTTCCCGGGGCAATTCCTTGAATCGAATTTCCACAAGCAAAACCCAAAAGAGTCCATAACTCTTCAGTGATGAAAGGAGTAAACGGATGTAATAGTAGAAGGATTTGCCGTAAGCAAATATCCTGGATGGCAAGACATGTTTCTTTGGTCTCAGTATTTTGAATTCTCAATTTGGAAACTTCGATGTACCAATCACAGAAATCGTTCCAAAAAAATCTGTAAATTGTTTGGAGCACAGCGTTAAACTCGTATTCTTTGTAAAGGTTTTCCACTTGATTCAAAGTTTCCACGAGTCGGAGTAGGATAGCTTGGTCATCTTCATTTACAGCCTCTTTTTGAATGCGTGCTAAGATGAGCTCGATCAAAGAATTGTCAGACAAATTGGAGGACATTAATCGAAACCTTGAAACATTCCATAGTTTGTTACAGAAATTTCTACCCTGTTCGATTCTTTCTTCAGAGAAACGAATATCCTGCCCCTTTGGTGCGATACTCATAATTCCATGTCGTAATCCATCTGCACCGTATTTTGAGATGAGGTCGAGTGGGTCGGGTGAATTACCCAGTGACTTGGACATTTTTCTCCCTTCTCCATCTCGAATTATTCCAGTGAAATAAACATCTTTAAATGGGATTCTTTCGGGGATTTCAGAATCGGGGATGGGTTGCTCAGATTTATAACTTCGCCCTTTGAACTCCAATCCGGCCATAATCATTCGGGCCACCCAAAAAAAGATAATATCTGGCCCAGTAACGAGGGCCGAAGTGGGGTAGAAATAATCGAGCCCTTTTTCCTCCATTGCATCTTCATCTGGCCAACCTAAAGTTGCTAATGGCCAGAGCCAGGATGACGCCCATGTATCCAGCACATCTTCATCTTGTTCCCATTTATCAATATCTGAGGGAGGTTTCTCGGAGATATGCCAATTATCGGGATCAGAGCGCATTTTCCCTTTTTTATACCAAACTGGTATGCGGTGGCCCCACCAAAGTTGTCTGCTGATACACCAATCCTGAATATTTTCGAGCCAGTGCAGATAAGTCTTTTCCCATCTTTGTGGATAAAATTTGATGTGCCCGTCTTTTACTGCTTTTTTTGCTTCATCCACTCTGGGATATTTAAGAAACCATTGCTCCGATAAACGAGGTTCGATAGGCACACCAGCCCGCTCGGAAAAACCGACATTATTTTGATGTGGCTCTTCCTCGAGCAAATGACCGTCCTCTCTCAGCTTATCTGCAATCACTCTACGAGCAGAAAAGCGTTCCATCCCCACATAATCAATTCCAGCGAGTTGGTTAAGCGTGCCATCTGGGTTTAAAACCTCAAGTAAAGGTAAGCCATGTCTTTGACCAATTTCAAAGTCCAGGCGATCGTGTGCTGGGGTAATTTTTAATATGCCTGTGCCAAAGTCTCTTTCAACAGCCTCATCCGCTATGATGGGCATGGCTTGTGGGTTAATTGGGCGCATAACATGTTTGCCCTCTAAGCTTTTCCATCTCGGATCTTCTGGGTGAATTGCTAATGCAACATCACCAACAATAGTTTCTGGTCTGGTGGTCGAAACTTCCAAGTACGCACCCGGGGTTTCTAATATTGGATATCTGATTTTGTAGAGAATGCTTTCCTGGGGTTTCATGATTACCTCTTCATCAGAAAGTGCGGTTAAGCTTGCAGGGCACCAATTTACCATTCTTTGCCCGCGATATATGTATCCTTTTTTATAAAGCTTAACAAATGCAGATATAACCGCTGATGAGTAATCTTCGTCTAAGGTATGAACATTGCGTTCCCAATCGCATGAACATCCAAGCTTTTTCAGTTGCTCTAAAATAATTCCACCATGCTTGTCCCGCCAAAGTTTTGCGTGGTCAATAAAATTTTCTCTACCTAGGTCCATTCGGGACTTTCCCTCATTCCGCAGAGATTGTTCAACTTTTGTCTGAGTTGCAATTCCTGCGTGATCTGTTCCTGGTAACCACAGTACAGATTGACCCTGCTGCCTTGCTCGTCTGGCCAAAATATCCTGAATCGTGTTGTTAAGAACATGACCCATAGTTAAAACCCCCGTCACATTAGGGGGAGGGATTACTATAGAGTATGCGGGTTTTCCAGTTTCGACTTTCCCTGAGAAACATTTTTCACGGATCCATTTATTGTAGAGGCGGTCTTCCACTTCACTAGGTTGATATGCTTTGTCCATGATAGTCTAAAGTTAAAAGGTAGGTAAATATTTTAGAAATAATTTTTTAAAATTAATGTCCTGTATTTTAAAAATGTCGTTGGAGTTCAAGTTCGGGTAATTTGTGTTCTCATATGAACGAAAACTTTAACGATTGCGAGCAAAAGCCCGTGAATGTCCAGATTGAAATAGTTTTATCCCTTTTTTCTTAATAAAAGGAGTCAAAACGAATCCAGCTACAAAACCACCTAAATGAGCAGTCACTGCTACTCCGCCGGCAGCTTTCATGGATTCCGGAAAGGCTAGGACTTGTTGTACGAGCCACCAACCCAATACCAAATACGCGGGGATATAGATTGTGCCAATTAAAATAATGAACCAATAAAAAACCCGAACATTAGCTCGGGGGTAAAGTAAAAGATAACTTGCGATTACCCCTGATATTGCTCCTGATGCACCGACCATTGGAACACCGGAGTTCGGACTAACCAATGCCTGCGCAAGAGCAGCTAGCAGACCACAGCTTAAATAAAATAATAAATACCAAATTTTCCCCATAGCCTCCTCCACATTGTCTCCGTAGAGATACAAAAAGAGCATATTCCCCAACAAGTGAAAGACTCCCCCATGACTGAACATAGAGGTAATTACTGTTCCCCATTCCCATGCTATCGCCCCAATTGAAAAATTTGAAAATTGCCCAAAAAACATTGATGGGATAAACCCAAAACTAGAAAAGAACACCTGTTTTTCATTTGGATCGAGTGGAAATTGCCATGCAAAAAAAACCCAAAGGTTCATCCCAATTAAAAGCCAGTTAACCCAAGGGAAAGACTGGGTTGGGTTATCATCTTTGTACGGGAATAGAATCACTATTTTGTGCCAGGTTAATCTTTAAGTTATTGTGCGACGCCTATGTTCCATCTTGCTTGGCTTTATTGAAATTTCTAAAGATAATCTAATATGAAAAATGAATCGCATGAAAGGCTCGCAGTTTTTCGCAGTGAATCCGGGGTGACCCTTTCATTTGGTTCAAACACATATTTTATCTCCTCAGATGATCCATTTCACAACATTGCTTTAAAAGCACTAGAACAAGACGATTACATTCCATTTTATGTAGAGATTGCGAAAAGAGAAGGTTTAGGACCTCAATTTCGAGATACTCTCATGGCACAAATTGAAAATCTTTCCGAAGATGATGTTAAGGGGTAAGTAAAGGCAAAACCCAATTTGTTAATTACACATCAATCACATCATCTTTGGAGTTTTTGAATGAATTTCCTTTCTTTGGGTTCGGGTTAATCGTTGAAAATTTTCCACTGAACGCCTTTTTTAGGCTAAGTACTATTGATTTCCTGAATTTAGGAAGCATAAGTGCGAATCCAAATATGTCAGTCAATATTCCTGGAGTAAGCAAAACAATGCCACCTACCACGATCATTGCGCCTTCGATTAATCCGTCAGTTGGTGTTCGTCCACTTTTTATCTCGTTTTGAATCCGAGCCAAGGTAGATAGACCTTGCTGGCGAGCTAAAGAGGCACCGAGGATGCCAGTAAAAACAATCAAACCAAGTGTTGGGGCAAATCCAATTTTAGCCCCAACCTGAATTAATAAATAAAGTTCAATAATTGGGATGAAAATAAATAGAAATAATAATCGGCTAAACATTGGGTTTATCTTACATATCAGCTAATTTTACACAAGGCAGGATCTAAAAGTTTTAATGGCTTTTTCTGCGCATAAGGGAATATTGTCCGAACGACCCAGTGGATACTTGACGAAAAAAGTAGTTGAAAAAGATTGAGGGTTGAAAAATTATGTTTTGGTTACTTTAGTTCTTCGGATAATTCACCTAATTTCTGAAGGTATTCCCATGAGAAAATTCCAGTCGAGTGCCCATCTGAAAATAAAATACGAATTGCATAGTTTCCAATATGGGAAATTTTTGCAATTTGGACACCTGAATAATCTTTCTTCACTTCTCCACCACTAACATTTCCGAAAATATCAGTTTCTCCTTTATTTTCTGCACTAGGTGAGTGGGTGCGCAGAAGAGGGGCAGTAATAAAACTTTCCGAGCCCTCAGTCCATTGAAGGGCGAGGGTGTTACCGATAAGCTCGATTCGAGAAGGAGCCAATTGCATTAGTAACAACTCTAAATGAACGAATCTAAGCTATGTCCAGCAGATGGGGGATCAGAGGGGTCAGATCCACTTTGGTAATACGGATCGAGTACTTGATTGGAATTGTACCTACTGAAATCTTCGCCTCTCTCTGCTGCTGTGTTAAAGCTTTCCAATTCTTTTTGGATCATTTCTTCCTGTAAGTCTTTATCCTGTAGCTCCCTGTCCAAACTGCGTTCATCCCAAAATCGATCGTTGTGAAATTGGCTAGGACCAGGTTCAGGAGGTAGTTCTGTGGGTTTGACCACTTCCCAATCTGGTTCTCGGGTGCTATCTAGACCTGCGTCGTCTATGTTATCAACACTTTCCATAGGTATGCCCGGTTGTCCCGTCTGGGCTTGGTTGTCGAGGTTTTCCTCCTCAGCGAGTGAGCCAGAAAGTTGAATGGGGTCGGGTACTTTGGTCACTTTCTCGGAGCTGTCTTGTCCCACTTCTGGAACTTCAAGGGCTGACTCATCTTCCCTACGGAGTTGCATTTCCCGATGAATGTGTTCTGATGACACATGGTCGTTGAACGAAGTTTCCATGTTATTAAGATGCTATTTCTATATTGATTTTGCAAATCTTAAAAATTCGCATTTAAAAAAATGAGTAGTTTAAAAAAATATTTCATTGCTATGAAATGCAAGTTTTGTCATTAATGTGAGCACTATGCCAAGAGAAACGATCATTTTAGAATGTACAGAAGCACGCAAAGAAGGAAAACAACCTTCGCGTTATATGTCATCTCGCAATAAGAAATTACAAACTGAAACCGTGGAAAGAAAGAAGTATAATCGCTTTCTTCGCAGGCACACAATTCATAAAGAAATTAAGAGTTAATTTCTGCTTTCTTCCTGATTGTTGGTTAATTTAGCCTACAATCGTCAAAATTTCCTCTGCCACTTTTGCTATTGCTTTACTCGCAAAGTGATCGGGGTTGGAGATAACGATAGGTATCCCATGGTCTCCCCCCATCCTGATTTCCTGATGGATTGGGATTTCTCCTAGAAATGCGGTTGACAATGCCTGTGCGGTGGCAGGTCCTCCCCCTTGTCCGAATAGATATGATTTTTCATTATTTTCTTCGTTCATTAGAAAACTCATGTTTTCAATCACTCCCAGAATAGGAACATTTACTTTTTCAAACATTCTTGCTCCTCTACGGGCAACATCAACTGCAGCTTTTTGAGGTGTAGTTACAACGACAACCCCATCCAAGGGCATAACCTGCGCCAGAGAGAGTTGAGCATCTCCAGTTCCGGGTGGTAGATCTATAAGCAAAAGGTCCAAGTCTCCCCATCTGACATTGGATGCAAATTGCTGGATTGTTTTCATAACCATTGGTCCACGCCAGACAACAGGAGTTTCTTCGTCCACGAGTAAACCCATGGACATCACTTTAATGCCGAAGCTTTCGACCGGTGCAATAAGGTTTTCCCCCAATGCTTCAGGTTGTCCATTTGCACCAATAAGAAGAGGGACGGAAGGGCCGTAAACATCACAATCCATAAGCCCAACTTTAATCGAGCCAGAAGAATTGTCCGACTGGGAGCGCTCGATTGCGCAAGCCAGGTTGACCGCCATTGTTGATTTACCAACCCCACCTTTGCCACTTGCAATAGCAATAATCTTTTTCACACCGGGTAGTACTTGATCTTCCTTAGTGGTACCCTCATCGGAATTATTGTTTTGAGATTTTTTGACGATAATTTGAACTTCCACACCTTGAATTTTATCATTTTTAAGAAGTGTGGTTTCAATATCTTCTTTTAATGCTTTGGGTAGCGTAGCATCAGTTGTGCTTACTTCAAGTTTTACGAAGGCTTGTCCGTCCTTGAAGCGAGTCTCTTGGATTAAGCCAAAAGATACAATATCCCTACTAAATCCAGGGTAGTTAATTTGTTTGAGCAGTTCAGTTATGAGTTCTTCAGACATATTGAAAAAAAGGATTAGAATGTAGGAAGGAATTCTGGGAGCAATTGAAAAGTTATTTAAAATGAAGCATTTATGTTTTCTTTGTCTTAAAATTGCGAATGAACAGGAGTTTTACTCTTGCTGAGAGTCTAAATTTTATGAAAACATAAATCTATGAATGTGGATCATTGGTTGGCTGAATTGCGAAGAATACTTTTTTCTTACGTTTTAATTTTAATGTTATGTTTTTCTTTGAGTGAAACTACTCGCTTAATGGGACAAGGCGCAAAGAAAATTATTCTTCCTGGCATTGAGTCTGAATTGGCAAAAAAGCAGATCGCTTACGATCTGGGTGCTACTTCCAAGATCCTTTCACCAATAGTAAAAAAAGCTTTCTCCTTGCATGGTGGGTTTCGTCTGAGCCATCCTCAGGAGAGTCGATTTACCTTTGTGTTTTCTGCGAAGGGCGGAAATCAGGTAAATGTCAATATTCTGTCAGGCACGCCTAAAAGCTCAGTAAAAGTTTTATCGAGTGGAGGTAACTCGATTAATAATGCCCTCTTGCGTGCCTGTGACAAAATAGTATTTGGGTTATTGGAGGTTCCAGGCTTTTTCGCAGGCAAGATTTCTTATGTTTCTAGTTTGTCCGGGCATAAGGAAATTTTTATTTCTGATGCTTTAATGTCAACCTCGCACCCCAATACAAACTTTAAGAAGATTACTTTCAATGCGAGTTGGGATAATCAAGGTCAGGGGCTTTTCTTTACCAGTAACCGGCAACTGTTTAACAATATTTTTTATTTGGATCTTTCTTCCCGAAAAATTAGTACAATCGCAAATTACAGGGGAAGTAATTTGAGTGCCGTGCAAAACCCTCGTAGTTCTCAACTTGCATTAATTTTATCGAGTACTGGAAATCCAGAGGTCTGGATTGCACCTTATCCTAATACTAAACCGAAGAGGTTAACTAGAAATAAGAGTAACGAATCCGGACCATGCTGGTCTTCGGATGGTCGCCGATTAATTGTAACATCGGACAGCAGGGGAAAACCACAACTTTATGAAGTTTCTCTCTCAACTGGTGCACTAACCCGGATTGCGACCAATGTAAGTTCCCACTGCACTGAAGCTTCATGGAATCCGCTTGATCCCTCTCGAATCGCTTTTACTGCAGCAGTTGGCGGAGGATTTCAAATTTTTGAATATAGTTTTAATGAGAGAAGGAGTAAGCAAGTAACCAAGGGCAGTGCCCATGGACTACAACCCACATGGTTGAACGACGGACGTCACATCATTTATACAGAGCGTTCTTCTAAGGGGGGCACTCGTTTAATGATTATTGATACCGAGTTAGACGGAGCACAGCCCAAGGCATTGCATGGAGCAAACTTTGGCAATTGTTCTCAGGCAAGTTTTTATTATCCTAAATGAAATATTCCTAGGCCTTATTTTCATTATTTGAAAATTTCAGAATTAAATCGTAATAAATTTTTTCTGATTACATCTCCTATATATTATCATGCTGAAACTACTAACATACCTGATACCTGTTCTAATCATTCAATCTATTTTTGCGGAAAAGGTTTCTATCCAATTACAGAATGGCGGATCAGTTTCGGGTGAATTACTGAAAAAAAATGCAGAGTACTTATTTGTAGATCTAGGCTTTGAAATTCTAAAGGTTCCTCAGCGAAACTGCCTCCAAGTAACAAAGGTTACCAAAGGGGCATCGGATCCAGAAATAACTCAGGGGAAAAATCTTTACCGGCAGAATCCAAATTCTTCTTTGCAACCGTTAGGCTCATTAGTTGACCGGTTAGGCGAGGCAGTAGTCATGATTCGAACGCCGATTGGGTTAGGTTCGGGATTTATCATTCATCCGGATGGGTATATTGTTACTAATGATCATGTGGTTGCAGGTGAACGAATTATTTCGATTACTCAGTTTCGGAAAGGCGAGAATGAATTGATCAAAGAGAATTATGACAATGTTCGTATTGTGGCAACAGGGGGTAATATTGATCTGGCTCTTTTGAAAATCGAAGGACAGCCTAAAGGCAAAATCTTTCCCAGCGTGCCGCTTGGCAGTTCGGGAGAACTTAGTCAGGGGGAGCGAGTTTTTGCGATTGGCAGTCCTCTTGGTTTGGAACGTAGTGTCTCGGAGGGAATTGTAAGTTTAAGAAATCGAATTATTCAAGCCCGATTGCATATTCAAACTACAGCTGAAATTAGTCCGGGGAATTCAGGCGGTCCTCTATTTAATTACAAAGGACAAGTGGTCGGTGTTAATAATATGAAAGTGGTTAGCACGGGTGCGGAAGGGTTAGGTTTTTCCATTCCGGTTCGCCAATTAAAAACTTTTCTTGAGAATAGGGATGCATTTGCATTTGATCCACGAAATCCAAATGCAGGTTATCGATATACCGTACCTCCAAAATAAAATATAATATGAAAAAAATCTTTCTCTTTCTTGGCACAGTCCATTTTTCTTTATTTTGTAATCCTTTGATTGCGAAAAACGATTTGCTTGAATGGGTACCCAAAGACTCGGCTTTCCTTTTAGAAATCGATAATATTTCTGAATTTAACAAAGAAATTGAATCAGGTCCCCTTGGTGAATTTATGAAATCCAAAGCGTGGGAAAAAATCTATCAGTGGATGGAAGGAGAATGGAGAGAGGAAATTTCATACAATGAGGAAAAAAAAGATTTATTGATGGAGCGAATCGGTGAGTGGACCGAATCTTTTAATGGTCAGGCGTTGTTTGCGGTGAGTGATGTTAAGCAAATTCTTTCCAAGAAAGTTCCTGGCTTGACTATGCTGATGGCAACCGATGCTACGCAAGAAAAGTTAGAGGATACCTTGAGATGGATTAAAAAAGAAGTTACAGCTTCGAAAGGAAGTTTTTCTTGGGAACGGGAAAAAATTGCCGGTGAAGTTGTACATTGGATTGGACCTGATAATGCTAAGAAAAAAGATCAGAAATTCGCTGTAGTTCTTTTTGATAAAACTTTTGGAATCTTTACCGGTGGAAAAGAACATGTGAAGGACATTCTTCTTGGGAAATCTAAGAATTCTGATTTTAAATCCATGTTGAAGAACAATAATTACTTGGATCTATTTGAGGAAATTGAACGAGGTTCAGCACGAACTTTCTTTAATTTTGCATCCTTAAATGAATTTATGAAAGAGGTTGAGTCTCTTCCTGATGCACAAATTCCTGAAAACCCTTTTGGGGTAAAAACTTCGAATGTAATTTCAGCTTTGGGCTTGAATTCGATTGATTGTATTGGGGTACAGGTTGATTCCTCAGGTGAGCGTTTAACTCTTTCTTCTGGTGCCTATTTTAATAAGTATGAAGGGCTTTTTTCATTCATTCAACACGATGGGAAAGAGGAGGCTGTTCCATACGACTTTGTTCCTGCTCAGGCTTTTACGGTTTCTTCTGCTCGCTATGATTTTGGTAAATTATGGCCAACAATAGAAAAGATAGTGCGCGACTTGAGTCCGCAGCTCCTTCTTTTGATGAATTCTCAAATACAGGCCTTTGAGGACCAGGCAGGTGTTCCTTTCCGCCGAGATGTACTGGGTTCATTCGGCGATGAAATGGTTAGTTTTTCATTTCTTGATCAGGATGCTAAAACTGCGAATGATTTTGATAATGCAAACCCGGCTTTTTATGCTTTTTCTTTGGTGGATTCCGATCTTTTTGATCGTTCTCTTCGTTCCATGATTGAAGCCTTTTCCAGTGGTCAGGATTTATTTGAAGAACGGGTACATAAAGGAGTGACGATTCGAAAGATCCGCGGGATTGAAGCTTCAGGTATTTCCATTAGTTATGCGGTAGCAGAAAAATGGTTTCTTTTGGGAATGGGCGATGATGTTCACATGACCCAATTAATAAATCGTTTGGATGGAAAGGGCCGATCGATCTGGAGCAATAAACAAATTAAGCAAGCCCTTAAGGCTATGCCTGATGGTGTAAGGCAAATAGATTATGTTAATTTTGATAGGTTAACCCAATTCCTTGTTCCTATCATTATGGATTCTATAAAAGATGAATCAGATCTGAAGCTTAAGGCGAAAGATTTTCCTGAATTACCATATTTTTTATTAGCTTGGTCAAAAAATGTGAAGAACGGGATCATTGGCAAGGGAGAACTTTTTCCAATTTCTAAGAAGTGATGAATTCCTTCCGTTTAAAAAAATCCTATTTTCTCGGGTGCTTTCTACTTACATTTTTTATGAAAGTGGGAGATGCTGGTTTTCGGCTTTCTTCTCCAGATGTGGTTAAGGCAAGTTGGAATGCACGAACTTTTCTTGCTGAAGATATTAATCAAGATGGATTGAATGATTTAATCTTTTTTAATTTGGATCGATCACGGATTGAAATACTTTACCGGACAAAAGATGGTAAAGTGCCCGAGCGGGTAAAACCCGTTCAAAGAAACCGCTGGGATCCGGAACTTGAAGATGCTCCATACAAGAAAGAATTTATTTTTATACCGGAAACCATCACTTCATTGGCAGTAGGAGACCTTAATCTCGATGGTTTTACTGATATAGTGACGGGTAGTCCTGATCATGGCGTTCAGGTATATTTTCGATCCAATGATTTGCTTTGGACGAAACCGATTGAATTGGAAACTTTAAAACTTCGTCCTGATTCAATTTCAATCAAGATCAAGAAAGAAAAAAAAGGTAATCGATCTAGCCTTTTTCTTTTTACACAAACTGGGTTGGAAGTGCTTGGCTTTGAGAATGGAAAACCTCAGTATCCATCCGTTGTATACAGGGAAGAGGCCAAGAGGGCTTATGGCATGAACTTTTTTGATGTGAATCGTGATGGAGTTGACGACTGGGTTTATTCTATTCCATCTTCCGATAGATCTGTCCGCTTGCGTTTGGGTTTAAAAAATGGTTTCGGTCCTGAGCGATCTTTTGATCTACCCGTTAGTTCATTCAACCCTGCGCCCAATTTTAAAAAGAACCAACAGTTTGTGGGGATTAACCGAATATCTAAGGAAGCGTCTGTATTTAGCTTTGATTTTAAGAAAAATGAATCGAATGATGACAACTTTAATATTCTGGACTACGACCTTTTTCCCGAAGGAGAAGAGGATACGTCTTGGACAATTGCTGATTTTAACGGCGATGGGAAAGAGGATATAGTAGCTGTTTCATCATCTGTTAGTGAATTAAATTTTCTTCCAGCAATCTCCGGTGGTGACTTTGGAACAGTGCGTAAGAGCTCTGCTCTTAAGGGAGTAAGTTGTCTCCATGCCTTCAATAGTTCAATAGATAAAAACCCGGGACTATTAGTTCTCAGTCAAGCTGAGAAGATTGTTGGCATATCAGAGTTCTTGAAAAAAGGAAGTTTTTCATTCCCTAAGCCATTTCCCATAAAGGCAGATCCTATTCTCTCTAATTGTTCAGATCTTAACGGTGATAAAGTTGATGAAGCTTTAATTATTGTTGAAGATCGCTCAGATTTTGTCCTACAGGTATGGGCGGTTAGAAACGGGGGGGATTTCAATCTTACTCAGGAAATTGAGCTTGATGAGTGGGCACGTGAACCATCGGGCATCGTACCCTGCTACCTAAACAATGACAATGCAATCGATCTGGTTTTGTTGTCCGCTCGCGAATCAGCTTATTTATTACTTAATGATGGGAATGGAAAATTAAAAGTGGTAGGGGAAGATTCAGTTTTTCGTAAAAGTTTTCTTATGGAAAAAAATCCATCCCAAGTCGGATGGGGTGACATCAATAAAGACGGATCTCCAGAATTACTGGTTGCAGGTGAGGGCATGATTCGGGCTTTGAAATGGAAAAATAAAGATTTGTTCGTGACCGAACAATTTAATGCAACTGATCCAAAAGCTGAATTAACCTGTCCTCTATTCTTAGACCTAAACGGAGATCAGCAAAATGAACTTTTATATTTTTCTAATGATTATTGGGAAGGATTACAGCAAGGCACCAATGGGGAATACCAAAAGATCTATAAGATAGAAGATGACAGCCTTGCGCCTTTACAATTGGGGATTAAAAAATCGAAAGGATCGAATAGTCTTTTGTCTCTAGGTTCAAGTTCTATACAAATGATTACTCGGTCGGTGGGGGATAAAAGTTTGCAGATAAATATTCAATCTCGATACCTGACTGATTTGCCCAAAGTTTTTCACACTGGTGTGGATTGGGGAGACTTTGATAACGATGGTTTGCCGGATTTAGTTTGTATGGATGGACGCAGACATACCTTGGAGTTTTTGAAATATTCCGATCAAAAAAAATGGGAATCAGTGCTCCATTTTAAAGTATTTGAAGAAGACCTTCATTATCGTGGTAAAAAGGGTGGGGCATTGGAACCGAGAGATGGTATTATTGCAGATCTGAACGGAGATGGGTTAGATGACTTGGTGGTGTTGGTTCATGACCGGTTTCTCTGCTATTATCAGGATGCTCTTTTAGGTAAAT
>ENA-UOXV01001811-UOXV01001811.1-marine-metagenome-genome-assembly--contig:-NODE-1811-length-29002-cov-5.602031_pt1 | contig 29002 bp, 20 predicted proteins | sample MGYA00238165_ERZ766961 | MGnify/ENA primary metagenome ERZ766961 (study PRJEB28924, sample SAMN03173240) | marine metagenome | biome: Marine; feature: Water; material: Subsurface seawater | place: North... | reverse complement strand
GTAGGCACCCGCGCCCATCGGCTCCGCCGCTATCACGACGCATTCCTTCCGTATCCCCTTCACCGCCGCCGCGATGCCCGATATCATCCCCCCGCCGCTGATGGGCACGATCACCACGTCTAGATCCGGCACCTGCTCCATGAACTCCAGCCCGATGGTACCTTGCCCGCAGATGACCGGTCCGTAGTTGTACGGAGGAACGAGGGTGGCGCCTGTTTCCGTCTGAATCTTCGCACACGTCGCCTCCCTGTCCGGGACGGTGGCCTCGCACCTGGTGATTTGTCCGCCGTAGGTTTCGATGGCGTCGAGCTTGCACTGGGGCGCGCCCTCGGGCACCACGATGTAGCTGGGGATACCCTTGGTCTTGGCCGCCAGCGCGAGCGCGCCCGCGTGGTTGCCACTCGAGTGGGTCACGACGCCCGCCTTCAGCTCCGCCTTTGACAGCTGGAGGATGCTGTTCATGGCGCCCCTGAACTTGAACGCGCCTCCCTTCTGGAACGTCTCGCACTTGAAGAAGAGTTCGATTGTCGCGCCATCGATCTTATCGGTCTCGTCCGACATCATGTCGTCTATCGAGGAGCACGTGTGCACGGGAGTCACCTTCGCGAACGGGGCGATGCGTTTCGCGGCTTCTCTGATTAGCTTGAGACTCGCGTACGCCTCCGTCTCTGACTTGGGTTCCTTGGGCTTGGGGGCGACCTTCTGGCGCTTCTCATCGCTCGGGCCCTTGTCCCACGATAGCACCATGGCGCGCGTGCGTCCTCGGGCGACACTGATGTGGGCCGAGGCGCCGGCTTGAGGAGGAACCGAGTGGATAAACTTCGAGGAGGATCTCGACAAAATTTGAAGGTCGGGTGCTCGCTTCGTCTTGGTTCATACCAACACGCCGATCACCCGACCGACGACGTAAGATGGGCAAGAAGGACGAGACCCCGGAGGAGCGGGCCGCCCGCAAGGAGAAGGAGAAGAAAGGTACGCCTCATGAGCGCCTACACGGCCTACCCCCCGCCAAAGTCGCTCAGGGGCTTGCGCGCGTGGGGCCAACTTTTCCTCGATCGCCGCCGCCGGTTGGTTCGAGCCGGCACCCGCACCCCTTCACCGCGCCCACGTCGCGTATTGAGCACCGTCTGACCGGATCCCGACCCACCTGATCACCTCATCCACAGAGAAAAAGGGGGAGAAGAAGGACAAGAAGGATGAGACCCCGGAGGAGCGCGCCGCGCGTAAGGCGAAGCAGGCGGCCAAGAAGGCTGAGAAGGAGGGCGACAAGCCCAAGAAGGCCGAGAAGGCCAAGCCCCGTGGACCGCCCCCCGGGCGCCCGCCCCCCGTGCTGAAGAATGGCAGGACCGCCGGCGCCGGCTACATGGACGACATGGACCTCCCCTCCAGCGGCAGCGACGGCGAGGCTGAGGCCATCGTTCGGGAGGAGAAGGAGATCGTCCTGGGCGTCAAGACGGACAAGGAGGAGCGCAAGGCTCGCCAGAAGGAGCTCGAGGCTGCGCGCAAGGAGGCGCTCGCCAAGGAGCAGGCGATGCAGGAGGACGACGACGCCTTCACCATCAGGTGCGCCATCCTCAGCGACGAGGCCAAGGAGCTGATGGCCAACTCCAAGGACATCAAGATTGACGGCTTCAGCGTCGCCGCGAGGGGCAAGGAACTCCTCAACAACACCAACATGACCATCGTCCACGGACGTAAGTACGGGCTCGTGGGTCCCAACGGCATGGGTAAGACCACCATAATGAAACTCCTCGCCAGGCGCAAGCTCCCGGTCCCCGACTTCATCGACATCCTGCTGGTGGAGCAGGAGGTTGTCGGCGACGACCGCACCGCCCTCGAATCCGTCGTCGCCGCGGACGTCGAACTCATGAACCTCCGCAAGCGCAAGCTGGAGCTCGAGACGGCCATGGAGAGGGTCGCCAAGGCGGAGGAGGCGGGCGGCGAGCAGGGGCACACGGAGCGCGAGGCTGCGCTCGCCGACGCGCTCGCGGCGTGCCAGCTCAGCGACGAAGCGGAGAGCCAGGGCGGCCGCCTCGGCGAACTCGCCGTCAAGGCTGCGCGCGATGAGGCTGCGGAGCTCACCGCCGATAACTTCGACCTCGCGGACGAGCTCAACAAGACGTACGAGAAGCTCGACGAGAAGAGCGACGCCACCGCGGAGGCGAGGGCGAGCAAGATTCTCCACGGCCTCGGGTTCACCGTCGCCAAGAAGGACGGATCCCAGACGGGACCCGAGCGATTCAGCATGTTCAACACCACCAAGTCGTTCTCCGGTGGCTGGCGCATGCGCATCTCCCTCGCCAGGGCGCTGTTCATCGAGCCCACGTGCCTGCTCCTGGACGAGCCCACGAACCACCTCGACCTGAGGGCGGTGATCTGGCTCGAGGAGTACCTCACCCGGTGGAAGAACACCCTGCTGGTGGTGTCGCACGATCGCGACTTCCTCAGCTCGGTCACCACCGACATCATCCACCTTCACGACCAGAAGCTCGACCAGTACCGCGGCTCCTTCGACAACTTCGAGGAGATGTACGAGCAGCGCAGACGGGAGGCTAACAAGGCGTTTGAAAAGTACGAGAAGCAGATCAAGCAGGCCAAAGCCGCGAAGGGCGGCCAGGCTAAGAACAAGCAACAGGATGTTAAAAACCAGGCGGCGAAGAAGCTCGAGAAGAAGAACCAGAAGAAGGGCGACAAGGGCATGATGCAGGACGACGACGACGGACGTGGCGACTCCTCCGCGCCCACCAAGTGGAACGATTACAACGTCGAGTTCCACTTCCCCACCCCGACTGAGCTTTCCCCGCCGCTGATCGGCCTCACCGACTGCCACTTCAAGTACCCCAAGCTCGAGGGCTTCGCGCTGGAGAACCTCAACCTCGGCATCGACATGGGCACCAGGGTCGGCATCATCGGACCCAACGGCGCGGGTAAGTCCACGCTGATGAACCTCCTCGCCGGCGACCTGGAGCCCACCCAGGGAGACAGCCGAAGGTCGCAGAAGCTTCGCATCGGTCGCTACTCCCAGCACTTCGTCGACGTGCTGTCCATGGACGAGAATCCCGTGCAGTACCTGCTTCGCATGTACCTCAAGCCGGAGGGCGGGAGCTACAAGCCGGAGGAGATTCGCGCCAAGCTCGGTAAGTTTGGCCTCCCCGGCCACAACCACCTGACCCCGATCGTGAAGCTCTCCGGAGGCCAGAAGGCTCGCGTGGTGTTCACCGCGATCCACCTCAGCAACCCCCATATCCTCTTGATGGACGAGCCCACGAACCACCTCGACATGCAGTCCATCGACGCGTTGGGAGACGCCCTGGACGAGTTTGAAGGCGGCGTCGTCCTCATCACGCACGACGCTCACATCTGCGGCAAGGTGCTGGACAACGAGAAGAGCGAGATCTGGGTAGTGGACGAGGGCAGGGTGGACAAGTTCAACGGTGACTTCGAGGACTACAGGGACCAGCTCGTCAAGGAGATCAGCGCGGAGCTGGACGACGACTACGACTAAGCCAAAGAGCGCGGGAACCAAAAAGCAGGGACCCTCTTTGAACCTCATGTCCATATACATTACGAAGGTACAAGCCTCTCTAAAGCGACGTGAGCAGTAGATCCAGCGCCTCCTCCTGCGTCTTGCCCGTGCTCTGCAGGTAGTCCACCATCCTCCTCATGTTGTTGTCCGGGTCGAGGCCGAGCAGGTTGGGCCTCCTCCGCAGCGCGGTGACCGCCCGCTGCGCATCCATGCCGAGCTCCTCGAGGTACGCAAACAGGGGCGCGATCCTCCCCTCGACGCTGTATGCCAGCACGGGGGGATGCGCGCACACCAGCGAGCCCACGTCGGACTCCTCCACCCCTTTTTCCTTTAAAAAATCAACCACCGCGCTCATCTCCTCGACGCCGAACGGCGCATCGTTGTCGCCGCCCGCCTTTGCATTCTCGAACTCGAACCACTCCGACGCCTTCGATTGAACCTGCAGCGCGTTGACCCTGGGAACGCCGATGGACTCGAGGTACTCGTACACGCTGATCTGTGACTTTTCCGTGGCCATGCGGTAGATGCGCCGCACGCCCTGGCGCCCGGGGCGGAGCCTGGCCGAGGTGGCGGTCTCCACCTTTTTGGCCACGCGGCGGCGGCTGGTGACGCCCACGGGAGAGGACGACACGTAGCTCGAGCGCGAGGATGAGAGGCGCTCGGCCGCGCGGGACGCATCCATGCGTCCAAGAGGGGTTGCGCACGCGGTCGCCATCGCGTAAGTTCGTTCTATGTCGGGGTCAGCCTACGTGCCGCGCGTGTGACGTCGCCCGATTTCTCAAGGTGACGAAAACTGGTTCGACTCGCGTCGAAATCCATACGTCGGTCACGCTCGAGCAGGCGACACGCGAGCCATGGCGAGGCGCCAGGATCTGTCCGGGTTTGACGATGCCGAGCGGTTCAACCTGCGTCTGCAGATGCGGAAGCGGTCCAAGCTCAGGCTCTTTGCGGGTTCGTGCGCGATCGTCTCGCTGGTCCTCGTCACGTATGTCACCACCGAGGCCTGGTTCGCCTCTGGCTGGACCGGGAAGGGCGAGGGCCTGGGCGAGATGGACGAGCTCAGCCACATGGCGGGCTCGTCCCTTAAGGGGCTACACACCGCGCGGGACATGATCAGCGCCAATAAGTACGGGAGGGAGAAGGAGGAACTGCTGGACATGGTGGACCGAATCGGCGCCATCGCGCAAGACGGCACCCCTAATGATGAGCCGAGTCTGAAGCGCCCGAGGACGACGGGGCCAAAGGTGGACACGAAATCTGTGCAGTTCAGCGTGCACGTCGTGGTCGAACACCCCACCGGGCTGGACATGCTCATGGTCCGCGGCCGCGAGGGCGGAGAGTGGGGCCCCGTGACGGGAACCGCGGTGACGACCAGAGTCACCGGCGCGGACGCCGACGGCGATCGCGACGGTACCCCCTGGAACGCGAAGAAGGCCGCCGCGATCGACGACCCGGCCGTGCGCAAGGCTGCCGCGGATGCGCTCATCGCCCAGACGGGCCTGGACCAACCCCCGGAGATTGAGTTCATGCAGCTCTTACCCCCGAGGGACCAACGCGTCACGATGACGTACGTGGCTCTGGCGCGGGAGGCGCAGGTGAGCGCGGTTGGACTCCGCGGCGGCGGGTCCAAGAGCGCGGTGCGACGCGTACCCCTCGATACATCACTCGCGGGCCTGACGGGGGATGACAAGGTGGACGCTGAGAGGAAGAAGACGTCGGTCGGGCCGCGGGATACGATGGGCTCCATGTCGAGAATCGTGGCGAGGGACGCGGCGGCGCTCAGGACTTTCCTCGAGCCGTGGACGAGCACCGTGGGTAAAGACCCGAAGGCTGCGTGCAAGGACCCGCGGGTAGCCGCCGCTCGCGCTTCGGGAGACGAGAACGAGGCTGCGCGTCTGTACAAGGAGTGGCAACAGGAGCAGTAGTCGACGCGAGCATTTGATTCAATTAAATTCCTCAGGCAACCTTGCAGTAAACGAAGTACTGTCCGTCCCTGTCCACCATGACCCTGAAATCCTCGTCGACGTACTTGACGTATGTCGTCGCGGTGGGCGCCCTTCCCTTGTTCCACGGCAGAAGCTTCCACACGGCGTTGACCGGGTAGTCTCGATCAAGAAACCACGGGAGGAACAGCGGCGGCTCGGGGATACCCTCCTTCCTCTCCACCCTGGTCTTCTGGAGCTCCAGGTCGATGCGCCCGCTCTCCGGGTCGAGCTTGACACGATCCGCGAACGACACCACCCTCCCGCCGAACGTGGGCAGGAGCTTGAACCAGCCTAAGATGGGGATGACGGTGGACCGAAACAGGATGGTGTCAAAGTCCGACTCCATCGTCTCGTTATCCATGTCGATCCTCTGCGCCACCCTGCCGACGGTGGACGCACCCCAGGACATCACCTGCAGATCGTGCAGGCGGAAGAAAACCTCGGATGATTTGCTATCGCCGAAGGTGGCATCGCCGAACGCGTCCTGGATGGCCATGAAGAAGGGACTGCTACTGAAGATCTGCTTAGTGGCGAGCACGCACTCCCACTCTCCATTCATGAGGGCGGGGTCCACGGGCGTTCCCTCCTTGGTCTTGGCCAGCGCCTCGACCGCCTCGACGATCTCGTCCTTGTGACCGGCGTTGTATAGGTCCAGGGGAGCGTACGCCTTCTGGGGGAAGAGCAGCTGTCCTCGGTCGGTGAGGGCGCCGAGCCTGAGGATTTGCCTCTTGAGTTGCTCGGCGCTCATGGCGTCCACCTTGGCAGACGCGGCGGAGGTGGATGCCGCCGAGCATCGCATCGCACGAACGGTAGAACCACGGCGGGTCGCGACCCGCTGGGCGGTCACGGACCCCGCGGTAGCGCGGGAGGAGAGGCAGACGGCCATACGTGTCGAGTTGTGGCTTTGCAAACTGGTGGCTCTCTCGCTTTTGCGTTTTTTGGCGATTTATTTGCAACCGACCTATTCGGCCCATTTCCAGCCTTCATCAAGGGTTCCTCCGCGCTCATCGGCGCCACAACCGCCGCACGTCCCGACGTGAAGCGACGCGAGGCCGCGAGGTCAAATCGTAGTCGGGTGATCGATACGACAGCGAGCGGATCAGGTCTTCCCGAGCCGCGCTTGAGGAGGTCGAAAGGACCCATTTCGAGGCGTAGTTTGGGAGCACACGGCCAAATCGGGTGCAATGTCCGCGCGCTACCAGAAGACGTTCACCATCCCCGAGGGGTTCCCTCAGCTTCTCAAGGCTTTCACTCGCGAGGTGAGACTCCCGACGCGGTCGATTCCACCGAACCCCGCGAGCGCGGTCCGCGGCGACCCCGCCTCGACGCGCGAATTCCCGATTCCCAAAACGGGGCTCCCCAAGAAAACCGGCCGAACGTTCCCAAGAATTGTGTTGACCCCTCCCTCCCCTCTCGTCTTACGCAGATCCTTCGTAACCAGCCCGATAACATCTACGAGTACGGCGCCAAGTACTTCGAGGATCTCATCGAGGAGAACAAGCGCGCGGCGGAGCGCGTCGACGAGCCCGAGGTTGCGGCTGACGATGAAGACGCGGGTGCCTCTGCGCAGGCGGGGTGGTGGAACATGGGCGACGAGGAGCTCCAGGACTTCATCATGGACCGGTTCATGGAGTACGACGACGACCAGGACGGGTACCTGGACCGCCACGAGTTCAAGACGCTGCTGACGAGCACCGATCTCGGTTTGAGCACCAAGGACGTGAGACGGATAATGTCCGAGGCTGACGAGAACGAGGATGGCGTCCTGGAGTACCGCGAGTTCGTCCCCATCATGGTGGAGCTCATCCACAGCATGAAGGCCAAGGAGGACGCCAAGGCGGCCGCGGAGGAGGACGAGGTCGACGCGCGCGAGGCTGTGGAGATGCACCTCCTCCACGGCATTCCCCGGGAGCAGCTCGAGCAGATGATGTTCACGGTGTTCAACTCCGCCGACTCGGACGGATCCGGCGCGCTGGACCGCAAGGAGTTCGCCAGGTGCCTGAAGTCCGCGGAGCTCGGGCTGACGCGCAAGGAGATCAACCTTCTTCTCAGCGAGGTTGACGCGGACGGCGACGGCATGGTCACCTACGAGGAGTTTGTGCCCCTGTGCTTCAACATCCTGGTGGAGCGTTTCAAGGATGACGTCCTCGCCGAGCAGGCGCTCAACTCGTACGACGACCTCACGCAGACCCTCCTGGAGGAGTTCCAGTCGGTGGACGAGGACGACAGCGGCGGGGCGGCGACCGGGCGGCTCAAGTTCAGGCGGATCAGGCACGTGCTCGACGCCATGAGCGAGGAGATGCTCGGGCTGAGCCGGCTGCAGATTGCGTCCATCATGTCCGAGGCCAAGGTTGACGAGGAGACCGAGGAGGTGGAGTACGCCACGTTCGCCTCGACCGCCGCGAGGATGATCTACTCCATGGTCGACCTCGCCGCGCAGGCTGTGCGGGTGGACGCCGTGGCCAAGGTTGCGGAGACGGAGGGGGCGGAGTTTCTCAACACGCTCGACGAGGAGACGATCAAGGACGTCCTAGCCGAGGCGTTCGAGGAGGCGGACAAGGACGGCAACGGGGTCCTGGACGTGAACGAGGTGCAGCACGTGCTCAAGTCCCTCGGTGTCGGTCAGCTCGCGCTCAAACCCGGCGAGATCAACGCCATGATCGCCGCCATCGACGCGGATGAGGACGGAACCGTAAACTACGCCGAGCTCGTGGACTTTCTCTTCGACGTGCTCAACCACCTGGAGCGCGAGCGGTGGATCAAGGCGAACGCGTTCTCGGACTGGTACGATGTGTCCGACGACGGCGTGGGCGAGGAGGACTGAGCGTAACATGTTGAAATGAGAATCTCTACTACTTTCGTACCTCGTGCGAGAGAGCCAAAAACTCTTCGTATTTCCCCGAGCACTTTTTTGGCCCCGTTCAAACCCTCGGCGATTCCACAATCCAATTCGCGCGGGCTGCCCACGATGGCGGAGGACAAACCCAAAGAGGAGGAGGCGAAGGCTCCCGATGACAGCAACCTGAAGCGTAAGAAGGACACCGAGCTGGTGGTCCCCGTCTGCTACGGCACGTGCGCGTACTGGCTCGGGAAGAAGGCTGACGAGTACCACTCGCACAAGTGGACCGTGTACCTGCGGGGCCCCGAGAACGAGGATCTCTCGCACGTCATCTCCAAGGTGGTGTTCAACCTGCACCCCTCGTTCAAGGAGGCGGCGAGGACGCTGGAGAAACCCCCGTACGAGGTCACGGAGACGGGATGGGGCGAGTTCGAGATCGGCATCACCGTGCACTTCTCCGACGACTCCGGGGAGAAATCCGTCGATCTCTCCGCCCCGCTCAAGCTCTACGAAGAGGGCGCGGACGGCAAGCAGGAGAAGAAGGAGCAGAAGAAGCCGGTGATCAAGGAGAAGTACGAGGAGATGGTGTTCCACGAGCCCGACGAGTCCTTCCTCAAGAGGGTCAAGGCGCACAAGACGAAGCAGGCGCCCACGACGGAGATCACCCCGGTGCTGGGCAAGAGGGACGACACGGATGAACTCTTAAGGATCGCAACCGCGAGGAAGGTGGTGGCGGAGCGAACGTCGGTGCTCAAGGCGCAGCTCGACGCGCTGACTTGATCTATATCTACTAGCGGGCGTGTCTTTTGGCACGGATACACACTGTAACATGTCACCTATCACACTAGTTGAGTAGAACTCCCAGCGCGTCGGGCCCGTGGCGGATGTGTGATTTCGCATCCCTGTACCCGTTGTTAGGGTCCAGCACCGCCATGTACACCAGCGTGTACGCCTCGATGATCTTACCGATGTACGTGCCCCGCAGGTCCACCCTGATGCGCGGGTTCGCAACCTCGTCGAACGCGGGCACGGGCTCGGGGGACGCGCTCACCTCGTCCACCAGCTTGTCCAGCGCCGCGCCAACCGTGCGCAGCTCCAGCGCCGGGTCCCTAGACATCGCGCCGCGCTCCGTCCGTTGCCCCTGGTACAGCGCGATGAGCTCGCGGACCTCCGCCACGCCGCTCATCCCCAGCAGCCGACCGGCCTCGTCGTCGGCGATCTTATCCGCGAGCGACGCCACGCGCGACGTCAGGGAGTCGCGGGCGGATGACGCGGATGGAAACTCCCCGAGCGCCGCCGCCATCGCTTGGAGGCAGTTGAGCAGGTACGCCTCCTTCGCCCACCTCGTTCGGTGCGCGGGCGGGGTGGGCGCGATATTCGGGGTGGGCGTGATGTTCGGTAGCCCCGCGCTCTCCTCCCGCGACGCGTCGATGGAACCGGTGACCTCGTCGATGGCGTCGGCGCTCCGCTCGCAAGCCTCGATACACGGCTCCAGCACAGCGGTAACGGCGTCATCGGCAGAGTTCGAATCGCCCGAGACCATGTCCGCCCGCGCCGCGAGGAGCTCGCGCATGAGTTGAATAGCCTCCGCGACGAATTCGGGGGGCGCGAGGGTATCCGGCGGCCGTGTGGGTTTCTCCCGAAGCTTAGCCGCGCGTCGCGATATCTGATCCTCGAAGGTTTGCGCCGCCGAAGCCCTGCACTCCTCCACGGTCGCCACGAGCGACGCATCCTTGCCCACGATCGCACCGAGCGTCTCCTTGTAAAAGTCCAACAGATTGGCCAGCTGGTACGCCACCAGCGCCGACGGGGACGCGTTGAGCGCCTGCTCCAGCCTCACCTTGAAGGGCCTGCACACGCCGTCCAGGATCCGGTCCAGCACGTCCTCGGGGTTCGCATCCTCCTCCTCGTCGACACCCTTGGGCTCCTCCTCCTTGGGCTCCTTCTTCTCCCCTTCCATTCCATCGTCCCCTTTGTCTTCCGTCGCGAGCAGCGCGGTCACGAGCTCCTTCTCGCCGGCGGCGGCCTGGTGCAGCCAGCCGAGCATGTCCCCGGCGTATCTCCTCGGATCCGTCGCGTGTACCTCGATGGGCCTGGGCACCCCGCCCGGGCCTCCCTTGGTGAGCGCGGCGATGAACCTGCGGAACAACGCGTTGTGCCTCGTCCTGCTCACCTCCTCGACGCAGTACCTGTGCAGCACGGGCCTCGTTCGCAGCGCCGTCATGGCCCGGGTGAGGAGGTCGGGCGCGTCCGGTCCGTCCTCCTCGGCGAGCGTCTTGCACTCGCCCTGCACCCACCTCGCCAGCCTCTCGTGCGCGTTCTCCTGGTAGGACGCCATCACGTCCATGAGCTCCAGCCCCGCGCGCTGGTGGTGCGTGCGAAGGAGCTGCCGGCAGTTGCCGTGGATCTCCTGCACCCTCGCGAGCGCGCTGAAAAAAGACTCGGTGATTTGGTCGTCGGTCCGTAGCGCGGCGATCTCCTCGTCCGTGAGCTGGTAGTCCACCAGGAACGTCTTGAGCATTTTCTTGCGCTCCTCCACCTTGGCCAGGTTATCGTTGACCCGCGCGGTCTCGTTCAGCAGGATTCCCGTGCGCTCGCGGCTCCTATCGAGCACGTTGGCGATGCGTCGGCATCCGCTCAGCAGGCCCTCGAGCTGAGCGTCGACGACGGCGAGAGCCTCTTGGGCCTGACCGGAGGCGTCCAAGAACTCGCGGTTGATGTCGAGGCCGCGACGTTCGATACTACTGCGCAGTCCTGTTGGGTTAGATTGCGGCGGGAAGGGATGGACGGTGAGCGGGGATGCAACCAAACTTCAAAAAGAGTTCACAACGAGGAGACGTGATGAAGGTTCGACGCCGGGCGGTGTGATCGCGCACCTCTCCTCGCCGCCGGGGTGTTCTCGCCGTAAAACTCCGACAGGCCCTTGAGACACGCGATTGTCTCGGGCGTATCCGCCCTGGTCTCGAGGACCTTCTTGACCTTGCGCGCCAGGCCGGGCGCCAGTTGCGTCGCCATGGTCGCGCCCTTCTCTTCTGATTTCTCGCGCCGGGGATCCAGAGGTGATCTCAGCTCACACTCGAACCAAACTTGACCGTGGGTGAGAGATCGGAGGAGTCTCTCGAGCAAGGCGGGTCGGGCACAAGTCCGCGCGCGCACCCACGCGACGCGCCCATCTCTCGACGCACCGCCGTCCCAAGAGAAACGCGACGCGCTAAACGCGTGTCCACACGACCTCACTTCACGAGGCTGAGCCACCCGAGGACGGGTCGGATTTAGGGTAAAGATGCAGTCCGCAGGGCTCCGCGGATTCGCGGCGAGGGCTGTCCGGGGGGTGCAGCGCCAGCAGCAGCGGCGCATGGGCGCGGGTCCCCCCGGCGGGTACTTCGCCGAGGGCGTGCAGGGCGAGGGCCACGTCAACGGCAGGCTCTTCAACGAGACCCCGCCGCCCCCCGGCCAGTCGCGCAAGTGGGAGGACTGGGAGGCGCCCTGGTACGCCACCATGGCTGCGGTCGGGGCCATGCTCGTGTTCGGCCTCAGCGCCAAGCCGGAGACGAGCGGCTCGGAGTGGGCGCGCGAGGAGGCCAAGAGGAGGCTCGCCGCCTCGGGCAAGTAACGCGTCGGAGTGTTTCACCTTGTAATGTATGAGTACTTTGATCCAACGACACCCCGATCGCCGTCGAGCCCCGCGGGATCGCCAAAGAAAGCGAACGGGGCCTTGTTTTACCCACAGCGCAAGTTTCGCGAAGATGATGAATGAATGAGCGTTTCGTCCCGCTATTATGATGTTGCAACCCCAAAGAACTACCACCTAACGCCTGTACCTGGCGCGCTTGAAGTTGATGTAGAGGTGGAAGATACCCCGCTCGAACGAGCACCTGAACCCTTTCTTCGACGCGTACTCCCACTCCTTGTTCACAACCTTGAACGCGATGTCTTCGTACGGGGGCCCCGCGTGGATGCGAAGGATGCACGTCTCCCCGTGCTTGCTCCCGTCCGGCATGATGGTGTACGTGGGAGCCTTGGACTTGTCGATGAGGTCGGGGTAGAAGATGTTGAACTTGTACCCTTGCACCGTCTTCGGCGGTGGGTTGTCGTGGTCGTAGTGCGTCTGGTTGTACTTGTTCCACTCGTACCCGGTGTGAACGCGGTTGAAGTACTTGGGCTTCCTGGGGCGGTACTTGTCGTGCCACCAGTACACCTGCGACTCCAGCGGTGCCTCCCCCGCGAACGCAACCTCGCCCGATCCGTCGCCCATCATCCTCTCCGCCATCGCCCGGGACCTCTCCTCCTGCGCGCGCCGGTGCTCCACCGCCTCGCCCGCGTCGGCGGTGAGGTTCTGGATGACGGCTCCGTGCGAAGCCGCCGCCTCCCTCGCGCCCTCCTTGAAGGCGTCGAAGGTGGCGCGCTCCGTGGCACCCGCCGTGGCGCCCGGGCCCGCGGCTTCCTTGAACCGACCGAGCTTCTTCGACTTCTGCGCCGCGCGGAGCCTCGTGAGCTCGCGCCTGTCCTCGTCCTCGTCCACCACGTCGAGGTAGTCGGGCTCATCCTCCCTCGCGCGGATAGCCTCGGGGGAGAACGACCTGTCGCCCTCGGGTGTCCCGCCGCGCGGGGACATGGGCTCGGGGGACATCGCCCTCGGTGAGAATCCGCCGTCCTCGTTCTCGTAGTCGGACGCGTTCCCGGCGTCCGCGGCGGCTTTGCCAAAGTCAGCCCCGAGTAGGTCCTCGTCGTCGGAGTCGTCCTCTTGTCCTTCCCCTTCTCCTTCCCGTGTCTTGCCCATCGGCGGGGGCGGCGGCACGTCCCTGGGTGCGAGCGCCGCGCGCTTGGACCGTAAGCCCGCGTCGACGTCACCGACCCACGTCCGCGCTTTGTGCACCCTGACGCGCTGCAGCACGGCGACCCAGTACTCGCTCTCCTCGCCGGTGGCCAGCTGGTTCTCGACGTCCCCCTCCAGCTCCTCCAGCTCGGCGTGGGTCTTACCCTCGAGCATCTCCCGCACGTCCCCTTCGACCGACTCGTGCACGCCCTGGTTCAGCAGGAACGCGTCCTCGCCCCTGGATCGCGCGCGCTCGTAGTCGTCCCGCCGCCGCGCCTCGTCGATCTCGGCGTTTGCGACGACGAGCATGTTGGCCCAAAACGCCTTGTGCCGCTCGTCCTTGTGGTCGAGGTCGAGGTAGGTCTTGACGTCGTTCCGGAGCTCGTCCATCTCGGAGAGGGTGAGACCGTCGAAGATGGCGAGCGGGTGGACGGATTCGTCGAAGTCGTCGCCGTCCTCGGAGTGGAGGTTTCTGGACACGAGGTCGATGGCCCTGGCTCGGCCCTCGCGCACCCTGATCTCGCTCCGCACCTTGGCCTGCTGGAGGTGGAACTCCTCCTCCTTCTTCTCCAGCTCGACCGCCTCGATGAGCGCCTCCTCCCTCTGCATGATCTCGCGCTCCTCCTCCTTCTCCATGCGCTCCCTGTCCCGTTGCTCCCGTTGCATCTTCACCTTCTCGATCTCCTTCAGCCGCTCCTCGTGCCGCCGCTTCTCCGCCTTCAACCCGAGCTCCTTCGGATCGACGCCGGCGACGAGCGACTTCTCGATCTTCTTGTGCCACACGAAGCGTTCCGTGAGGTTAGCGTCGCCGAAGGGGTTCACGTTGTCGGTGTACCCCGCGATCTCGCCCTGCTTCAGCCGCGCGGCGAGCTTCTTGGCCATCTTCGCCGCGCGGTGCGCTCGGACCTCTTCGCTGTTCTCCGATTCCGAATCCGAGGAAGACGACGAAGACGAAGACGGCTCGCGCCTCGACCTCTTTTTCTTCGACTTGCTCTTCTCCTTCTTCTCCTTCTTCTCCTTCTTGCTCTTCTTCTTGGAAGCCATGGCGCCTGATCCCTTCGCACCCCTCCTCGCGGTGTCCTCCTCAATGATGATGGATCTCAAATTCCCTTCAATGAGAGCACCACCGGACAAAAACTACGACACACGCGGGTGCTTTGGGACGATTTATACGGCGATTTAGACCTCTAATCACGAGTTACGGATGCTTGATTCTGCACCGTCCACGTCACGGCTGAGTGGGACTGCACATCAAAGCTGCTACTCGACGCTGCCGAGGACGCACTGTACGCCACGCATTGTCGATATCCACGTCAACGAATAGGAAAAATGTCTTTCACCGTCGCCTCCACCGCCACTCTCGTCACCGCCACCGCCGCTCGCTCCGAGCGCGCCTCCACCAGGTGAGCCACCCGTCCCGCTCGGCACCAAAGCCTCGTCAGCTGAGGAAGGATAAAGCCATGCCGCGCTCCCGCACCACCTTGACAGATCCGACGCTGACGCCCCGTTCCTCTTCTCCTCGATCGATCGCAGGGGTATCGCCGCGCGCAGCCGTGTTGCCGTGAGCCTCGCTCCCCGCTCCGTGAAGGTGTCCGCGCGCGCCTCCCGCGGCTTCAGGGTCGTCGCCATGGCTGAAGAGCAGAAGCCCAAGATCCTCCGAGCGAACGAGAAGGAGGCGTGGTTGTCCGAGATGGAGAAGGAGGGCGCTAACCCGTTCAAGGATCCCATGGCGATCGTGGGCATCGTGGGCATCGCGTTCCCCTTCGTGATCCTCGCGGTTGCCGGCGCGGCTGGTTACATCGGCCAGTGATCGAACGACGCCGCTCATCGGTCCAAGGCCGCTCACACGTATTGACTCCATCACTGTATTACCCCTGCATATCACAAACTAGCTCGTAGAGGGGTCTTGTATCAATGACAACAGGACTATTACGCTCACCTACGACGTCAATCAATCACCCGTGCGTCCGTTCCCCCAGGTGCCGATCGTCGGTTTGCCGCCGCCTCGCCGAGATCCCGTCCCGCCCTCCAACTGCGTAAACCCCCGCGGGTCCTTGCCACTGCGGCATCCTCATCTCGCCCGGCGCCTGCGCGATGCCGCCCGATTTCTCGCTGATCACGATGGAGTCGTCGACGACGTCCAGGATCTCCTCTCTGCTCCTGATCGCGCCCGCGGCGTGCCTGAACGCCCTGTCCCGCACCAGGTCCTCCCTCGCCAGCTGGTGCAGCGTGTCGTGGATGAAGTGCGCCAGTTCCTGGTAGTCCACCATCCCGTCGCCGTCCTCGTCGGCGGTCACCATCAGCGCCGTGACTTGGTGCAGCTCCAAGCCGAGCTCCTCCGCGCCGACCGACTTGAGAACGACGAACATCTCCTCCCTGTCCAGACCCCCGTTGCGGTCGACGTCCGCAGCCTGAAACGCGGCGAGCATGATGTGCTCCACCTCCTCCTTGGACATGCCCCGCATCAGCCCCACGTTGGTATCCTCGGACGCGAGCGAAGCCACGGCCTCCGCCCGCAGCTTCTGCGCGCCGAAATCGATCATGCCGTGGATGACCCCGGACGCCACGGGGGCGAAGCGGAGGTAGTGAACGGTGCCGTCGTCGGGGTTCACCTCGCAGTCCGCGACGATTGAGACGATCTGCGACCTCGACAGCTGGAGCTCCGCGTGCTCGGCGAGCCGCTTGAGGCACCTCTTGACGTCCTGTACGTGCATGACGCCAGCGCCGGTGGGGTCCGCCCCGCGGAATTCGTCGACGAGGAGCGCGGTGATGCCATCCTCCGACGACAGCGCCTCGTTCTCCAGCTGCTTGTTCCTCGCCCTGTCCACGAGCACCCTGAACGCCACCGGGACGAACTCATCGTATTCGATGCACCCGTCGTCGTTGACGTCCGCCTCGCCGAGCAGCATGTTGATCTCTTTGCGGCTCAGCCCGAGATCCGCGCTGTTCAGCGCCCTTTGGAACTCCTCCGGGTCGAGCGTCCCGTTGCCGTCGTCGTCGAACTGGGTAAACAGTTGCTGCATCCGTAACGTGAGCTCCTCCTCGGTCATGCCCTTGATGAAGAGCGCCTCCACCTCCGTGCGCGTCTCGTCTTCAACCTCGTGCCTCTGTTGTTTCGTCTCCTGCGCCGACTTGAGCGACGTGACCAGCTCGACGAAGATGGGTAGGAACTCCTTGTAGTCGATGATGCCGTTACCGTCCGCGTCGGACTCGGCCATGATCTCCCGAATCTCTTCCTTGTTGAAGTTGAGCGCCGTGGATTTGAGAACTTCTTTGAACTCCCACACGTCCAGCACGCCGTTCTGGTCAGCGTCGAATCGAAGAAAGACGTCCATGGCGAACGACGCCAGCTCGTCGGTGGTCATGGACGCGAGGTCCAGCTCCTCCACGCTCTGCTCCAGCGTGGGCGCCGCGCGCTCGGCCTCTTCCTCCTCCAGTCGAGCCTCCTCTTCGAGCCACGTATCGAGCCACTCGAAGGGCTCCTCCGGCCGCTCCAGCGTCACGCGCTCCACCAGCCTGGCGACGCAGGTTTGCACCCTCTCGTCGTACTCGTCGTCGTTGAGCGGGCCTTGGTAGGCAGCCTCGGGGGGAAGCCTCGCGGGGAACCTGGCGAGGGCGTCCCGCATGAACGGGAAGATGAGCTCGGGGCGGAACGCGTACACCTCCTGCTCCATGGCGGACACGACGTCGCGCATGGCGTGATGCGTGGTGAGGGGCGCCTGAATCGGGTCGGGATCCATATCGCCCTCGAACCTGAACGCCACCATCTTTGTGTCCAGGTACTTCTCCGCCAGTTTGCGCCTGCCCTCCGCCAGGAAGTGGTCCATCGAGACAGGCTCCGTGAGCACGGGCTCGACGGTCATCGTCGCCAACTCAAACCCGCCGGAGCGAGTTACCCGCGCGACCCAAAACTGGAATGCATTTCGCCGAACCGCCCCTCCTCGACTGAAAATAAGTCATTCTTCAGAGGGGCAGGGGCGCGCAAGGATGGCGTCGAAGGAGGGTTCATCCTACGATTGGATCCTTGGCGAGGATGCGGACGAGGACTTGGAACCGTGGCAGCGGGTGCTGAAGGAGAACGCGAAGAACGCCAAGGTTGAGCGCTTCCTCGAGCTCCTGCGCGGGATCCTGGGACCCGACGAGCTCCTCAACCTCGCCGGGATGGTTCGGGACATGGACGTGCGGCACGTGCAGAAGCTGTACATGAAGCAGTGGCAGGAACATGCGATGGCGTCCGCTCACGGAGGGGCGGATCCAACCGCGATGATGATGGGCCACCCACCGCCGATGATGCCCCCGGGCTTCGTCCCACCCGGGTATCATGTGGGGTTTCCACCGCCGCGCCCGCCTCCCCGTCAGTGAGGCTGGCTGCGCGATGAGCTTAGATCGGTGGGACGCTTAGATAGCCAGACACGGACGACGCGCCGAGTACGATTAAATAGTAAACTAGATTTAGGGAGCGTCTCAGACGTCCAGGTCGCGCGTTCGTCCGCTCACCGCTGTTTTTCGTTTGCCCTTGACCCCCTTCCTCGCGTTTGGTATGCCGAGCAGGGAGGTGCAGCAGCAATTGCGCACGATGCACGGGCAGCACCCGTTCAGCCACTGGACGCACCGCCTGACTCTCACGTACACCACCCCGGCGAGCGCGGCGCACAGCAGCACGGGCCCGACCTTGTCCATGTCGATGAGCTGGTTGTACACGGCAACTTCCCAAAACTGAACCGCTGTGGTCCACCACGCGGACTCGAACATGCCGTCCCCGCCCAAGTACAGCTTGGGCCCAACCTCGAGGGCGATGAACAGGCACCACGCCACGAGCTCACCCAGCGCGTTGGTGTACAGGAACCTGAACGTGACGATGCCGCCGATGGAGAGCATGAGCAAGCCGTTGAGGAGCCGAGCGTTGTAGTTTTGGAGAAACGCGCTTCGTTCCCTATCCGTGCTCCGTTTGATCCTGGACCCGTACGTCTCCCTGCTGGGACCCACGCAGCGTGTGCTCCACCTGTCCTGGCACGCCTTGGAGCTGGTGTCGAACTTTCGAAGCGACGGCAGCCGCATGGTCTGTAAACCAACCAGCTCCTCCTCGCACGTCGTCGCGAGAGTCTCGCACTCCTTCCCGGACACGAACGCGTTCTTCTCCTTCCGCTGCTCCAGCATCTCGGCCAGCTTGCGACGCAGCGCCGCCGTCGTCACCGCGCCCCGCCCGAACCTATCCCGCCTGAACCCCTCCACCGCCTTCGCCGCAGCCTGCCTGTGCGTCGATGTCAACGCGTCCTCGTCGACGGGAAGACGAACGCCGTCCATGGCGACGACGTAGGACGCCACGTGACGCTCCAGCGCGTCCCTGTTGAACGAATCCACCACGTTACCCGCGCTGGGAAAGTCGCCTTCGTTCAGCGCGCTGACGGAACGCTCGATGAGCGCGGCGAGCGCGGGGCCCGTCATGAGCCCCGTCGCGGACCCAATCGTTTTCGACGGCGCCGAGCCGGGGATCTCGACGTGCGCCTTAGCCTTCGCGGACTGAGTGATGATCCGCCTGAGCTGGTCCCTCTGCGTGACGTACGCGGGCTCGAGCTCGTCGTCCCGTAGCTCGCACAGCTTGGTGCGCTCCAGGTGGGGCTGCCTCAGGCCAAACGCGGTCGAGTTACCCGCCAGCGCTCGGAGAGACGTACGGATCCGGTTCAGTTCGTCCACGTGCGTGTCCTTACTCGGGTTCGGCACGGACTTCAGCGCGTCACGGACCATCTGGTTCACCGTGGATCCCTCCAAGAAGTCGCGTTGGATGAGCCAGACGAGGCTGCGGGGCAGGAAGGACGCCAGCTGTGAACTCACGTCCGCGTCCATAACCGCCTCGTCTTCGTCGTCGTTGTCGTATCCTTTTACCGGGTCAGGCCCACCTCCGTTGTTGTCGTTGGCGCTGGCCCGGGTGTAAAACTCCTGCGCGAGCTCCACCGCGAACGAGAGCTTCTCGATGTCCCCTTCCTTGACCGTCTCCGGGAGGTTATAGACGAGCACCGAGGACATGATGGATGAGAGGGCGAATATCCGATCGTCGTACGCGTCGCTCATGCCCGTCGCCTCGAATCCCTCCGTGTCCACGAAGACCACGTTCACTTCGTCACCGTCCACCGTCATCGGCTCACCCCAGATCCACACGCCCTTGGTCTCCGTCTTGCGCGTGTGACCCACGCCGAAGCCCTCGCCGCAGCTCACCCCGAGCATCTGGTTCAGCAGGAACGACTTGCCGCTGCGATAGGGGCCGATGACGACGACGGGCGCGATGGGACCCTTGATTCCCCGCAGCACGTCGAGCCCCTCGCGCTGTAACGTCAGCTTAGTGCGCTCCGCCTCGGAAGGGAGGACGATCGGGAACGGACGCCGCCCCCCGGCGACGACGGCACCCCTTATTTCGGTGTTAACCTCGTGCCCACCGGATCGCCTCGGTACCGTACCCCCCGAGCGCATGCGCTGCAGCAGGGACCGGGGACCGTGCGTCTCGGCGCTGTCCGCGTGTGGGACAGCGCCGACCGCCGCGATGAGCAGCGCGAGGACCGCGAGCACGCTCACCGTCCTCTTCATGGCTGCGCGTGTCGTAGTGATGGGGCGGTCGATGATTAACGGCTACAAAAGTCAGAAGGCAAAAACTTTATTACAAGCGCGTGGCGCGGGACCTCCTCGGCTCGTCAATCTCAGAGCCCGACGCTCCCCTCGAACCCGAACTTCTTGAACGCCCCCGCGAGAAGGGAGTGCTGCTCGATCACCGCCGCCACCTCCGCCCGCATCTCGTCCGCACCCTCGTCGTCGAGCATCCTGTCGATCGCGGGCTCCCACGCCGGTTTGGGCGTTCCGTCCTCTTCAAACCCGCCCGAGACTCGGCACCGTTGGAGGAGCACCAGCGCCATCGCCGACTGCGTCATGGCGTTGGTGACCTCCTCCTCCTTGCCCTTGTTACCGGCGCGCTGCACGATGGACCGGAGCAGCTGGAGCCTGGCCCTGGCGATGGAGTGGTGGCCGGTGAGCACGGCGAGGGCGCCCGGGTTGGAGAGGATTTTTGCGGCGAGTGCGGTGAACTGTCTGACGTCGTTGTTCTGCTTCACCTTCTCGCCCTTCTTCTCCTTCAGCGGGCACCCCGCCATCCACAGCACCTGCTGCAGGGTCACGAGCAGCGCCTGGGTCTGGTTCCTGGTGCCCCACGCCCTGAGCGAGGGGTGGAGGAGGTTGTGAAGGACACCCGCCGCGGCTCCCGCGAGGTCGGCGCCCGCCGAGGCTGAAGCCGCCGCCTCCTCGGTTCCCTTCTGCTCCGCGGCGATGATGGATACCACGGTGTGCGTGAGGACGTCCAGCATGGAGCCGAACACCCCCGCGTCCAGGAACGCGACGACCTCCTTATCCTCGAAGAACCACTCGCTCTCGCCCGGGGTCTTCTTAAGGCTCCGCTCGAGGTGTTGGGCGAGCCACGTGCCGACTTCGTTCACAGCCGCGATGCGAGCCGGGACCGGTTCGCCCGGGGATTTGGCGGTGAGGAGCCACTTGGGGTCACCTTTGGGGCCGGTGCCGGTGGCGGGGCTGGTGCTTTTGGTCGGGACCTTGGCCTTCGGGACGTGGATGTTGGAGGGGCGAACCTTCGTTTTGAGGTGCTTGACGCGGCGGGCGATCTCTGGGTTGTTGGCGCCCGTGTCCGTCTTGAGCGCAGCCTCGAACGCGGCGATGGCGTCGTTGTCATCACCGTTGGCCTCGAGGGCCATGCCGCGGCGGAAGTAGGACTTCTCCCAGTCGGGACGGAGCTTGACGCACACGTCAGCGTCGGCCAATGCTTGCTTGACCTGTCGGGGATGGGCGAGGGGAAGATGCGGTGTCGGTCGGGAGGCACTTTTCTTTTTTGTTTGACCCGGGAGAGTCGGCGAGAGGAGGGGGAGATGACGCACCTTGCTGAGCTTCAGGAAACTCGCGCTGCGGTTCGAGAACACGGGCGCCAGTTCGACTCGTTCAGTCGCATCCTTGCCGGCGTTCTGAAGTTACGATGGGGACGAGGGGACGGGGTGAGTGACGGATCTTCAACGAATCTCGGGGGCCTTTTTTGGCAAAGCCGGGGACGCACCTTGATCGCCTTCGTGTACGAGCCCGCGGCCTTGAGGTACTCGCCGGAGCGGAAGTACTCGTTTCCCTCGTCCTTCATGGCCGACAGCTCGTCGGAGAGGGGGGGTATTTCGATGGTTTCCGCGACACCCATGTTGGTCGTCTACGATGGTTGTGTGCCTCGGAGTGCACTCGGCACCGGCATCTTGAAAGTTTTTCGAATTTGCCAGCGCGAGTGAACCGTCATCAGGATTTGAGGATTCAACGGGAGGCGAAACCCATGGTTCTTGAGTTAATTTTGCGTCACGGAGGATCGAGAAAAGGTCGAAAAAATCTCTTGTCCCCCTTTCTTACCGGTACGTGATTTGTCGATCTGCGGCGCGCCCCCGGTCGAACACTATCACCGTCGCCCAGCGCACGGCCGTTTAGCACCATGGCGACAGCCACCGCAGGTGAGCCGACGTTCGCGCCCGAACCTCCGTCGCCCGGGTCGGGATCGCCGCCCCGAGGGCGTCATTTAGAGCCGCGTTTCCATTTTTCGGCCGTTGGTTATTTTTCGGCCCGAATGGTTGTTGGCGCTGACCTTCGCGCTGACCTACCATCCCCGCTTTCCCGCATCCCAGGCTCGCCCCGCGCCTCGACGCAGGTCGCGTCACCCGTCGAGAGCAGCCCCGGCGACCAGGCCAACTTTGACTCCTCCCCCGTCGGGGGCTTGCCCGAGGAGCCCGTCAAGAGCTCCGTCAGCCCGCAGCCGAGCCCTTCGTGGAGGGAGCCCGCGGGCGGGGCCCCGACGCCCCCCGCGGACGTCTCCGTCGACTTGAACGGCAACGGCGCGACCCCTCCCATGTCTCCGGGCGGCGCCAACGAGCAGCCCATGTCCCCCAGCGCGAGATCCACCTACTCGCAGGGCACGCACGGCGCGAGCTTCAGTCGGGATCCTCCTCCCCAGGGCATCATGGCGAAGACAATGGCGAAGATGTCCGCGGCGACGAACAGGATGATCAACAGTGTCCAGACGTACCGCGCGAAGGCCGCGGCCCGCGCGCAGGGCGGTAAGCTTCTCCTCCAGCAGCTGCAGGACGAGTCCGGGGCGAAGGATCCTTCCCTGGTTCCTGGCATCATGGTCACCCCTCCGCCCGATCCGCGGTACGCCACGCCCACGTTGAGCCAGTCGCTCAAGTGGAAGGCTTTCGGCGCCCCCGGGCCCATCGACCCCGCCACGGGCAGGGTCGAGATCCCGGACCCGATCGCCGCGAAAGCCTCCGTGTGGTACAAGATGAAGGGCGCGCGCAGGCGGACATCGCAGCAGATGGCGGTGAAGGTTGGCAAGGCGCAGAAACACCACGACGAGGATTTCGAGCTCCTCTGGGCCGGGGTGCAGCGGCAGGAGCTCTTACTGAACAAGATCAAGGCGGACGGTAAGAGGCTCGCGGATGCGATCAAGATGCAGGCGGACGCGGCGAAGTCCATGGCTTCCCACATCGCCTCTTTGGCGGAGACCTCCGTCGAGCTTCCGGAGGGTCCCGAGGCGGAGGCGCGGCGGCAGGTGGTGGAGCGCGCGGGGCAGCTGATGGAGATCATGGACGTCATGGACCAGGACGTGCGACCGGCGTGCCTCGAGCAGCTCAGCAACAGCGTCAACAAACCCGTCGGGCAGCTCTGCGAGGAGTTCCCCGCCTACCAGCAGTGCGTGGACAAGAGGACGCACTACATGCTCGACATGGACGCGTACGAGCGCAAGCTGCAGAAGGCGCGGCAGTTCTCCAAGGACCCGGCGAAGGTGCCGCACAGGGAGGAGCAGTTCACCAAGGCGCAGCGCAGGTACACGTACTTCAGCGACAAGCTCGTGGAGGATCTCACGCTGCTGGACGCCAACAGGTACGAGCTCGCGGGGTTCCTCATCGAGGGGTTTGTGGAGATGCAGGAGTTCCAGTCCCAGCGCCAAAAGGATGTGCTCGCGGGGCTGTCTTCGAACAAGCTGCCTCCCAAGGAGTGAGATGTACATACCGGGGAGTGACTAGCGTGGGGGCATCGGGCGTGTCGTGCGTCGACGCGTATTTAATCATATCATCACAGATGCAAGTTATTGGTCGTCGTCCTTGTCCTTTTCGAGCTCGATCGTCTCCTTTTTCTCAGCCTGCCTCGACGACTTTGGAGGCTTCTCCAGCCCCTTGACGCCCAGCTTCTCCAGCAGATCGAACGCCTCGCCCAGCACTTCCACCTCGGCATCCATGAGCTTGTACAGGTCGTCCACCGCGGTGTTCATCGCCTTGGTTCGGCTCACCGGGTCCTTCGCGTCGTCCTCGTCGCTGGGAAAGCCAGCCTCGGCGAACTCCTGCATGGCGTTGGACACCCGGTCCTCCTGGGTCGTTTCGTCGACCGGCGCCTCCTCAGCCTTTTCCTCACCCTCCTCGGTCGCGCGCGAGATCACGAGAGACGCGCGGCGCCTGTCGAGACGGGGAAGGACCACGTTCGCGGTCCTTCCAGGGTTGGTGCCACGTCTGCGAATGGTTTAGCCGGGGGACGAGTCAGCGACGTTTAGAGTGCGTGGACTTGAGGGGTTCGCGCGAAAAGAGGTTGAGCCAGCGAGTAGTGGACGGGACGCGCACCTGAGGTTGACGCCGGCGAGCGTGACACGCACGTTGGTCGTGACGACGGCGGGCATCGTCGCGAGAGATCCGCAGGAAAAAGTGGGGACTTTTCCAGATCCATTTTCTCGCCATTTTCGACGGGAAATATCAACACATAGTAAACAGTCAGAAATAATTAAATGTAACGGCAAACTAGCTTACTGTTATCTATGCTGAAGGTACAGTCAGGTTCATCCTCTTCTTATCCCTTCGGCGCCCGAGGACCGAGGATTGACGACAGGCCGCCGCACAGCAAACCGGCGCCGACCTGGTGCACGGAGACTTCGACGTCGGTGGACGAGGAGTGTTCGCGTCAGGGCGACCCACGGGGAGGCGAAATTGACCCCCCGTTCATTCACGCCACCCACGTTCACGCGCGTCGACGCGTCATGGTGTTTGCATAGAACGCGGTGCTGAGCTGTGGTGCTGAGTGCTTATCTGGCAGGTGGCCGACATGCTTCCCGCCGCCTGCGTACGCGGCGGGTGCGCGCGATGGATCGTGGCATCACGTCTCGGATCTGAGAGGACGGGGTCGTCTACATCGACCCCCCGCGGCGCCGCTCGATGGGTCCGCGCGCCCGAGTCGCAGCGGCGGCGGCGGGTCGCGGCGTCCAATCACACCTCGTCATCCTCGGACGAGGACCCGGAGGCGGCGCTCAAACCCAGCCAGACCGCTCGGGCCAGGGGCGGGGCGAGGTACTCGACGCTTCCGAACGGTAATGCATCCAGCAAGGACGATGACGACGCCGGCGCGGCCAAGAAGAAGACCGCGGGCAGGCGACGGACGTCGCAGCCCAAGGATTCGGAGGGGAGGCGAGAGCAGAGGCGACGGTCGTCTGCGCGGAAACCGTGGATGACCCAGTCCTCCGTCAACCTGACCGCCGAGGAGGAACAGGCATGCGGCGCCGCCATCCAGGAGCTGCTCACCATCGAGGCCATGGCGACACAGCTGGCGGAGGAGTCCATCGCGGCTGAGCTGAGGGACGAGAAGGGCGTCGGCGACCCGTTCGCGGTTGATTTCGGGAAGAAGAAGAAGAAGAGCCCGGCGGCGTCCTCACCACTCGGGGTGACGCCCGGGATCGGTCGCGATACGTCGTCGCCCGCGTTCCGACGCGAGCTCGCGCGCGTCATGGGGTTCTCATCACCCGCGCAGCTCAAGGAGAAGGTGGACACGGGGCAGGAGGCGCGGCGGTGCCTCGTCACCCGCAACGTCGGGTTCGCCAGGACAGTCGCCGCCGATATCCATCTAAAGCTGAACGACGCGGACAAGGGCTTGCTCTCGGTGTCGGATCTGATGCAGGAAGGGTGCGCGGGTCTCGCGACGGCGGCGGATAAGTTTGACCCGCAGCGAGGGTACAGGTTCACCACCTACGCGTTCTTTTGGATCAAGAAGGCTGTCATCGACTGCGTGGGGAACAGCGGTCGAACCATCCGGCTGCCCATCCACGTCAACGAGAACATCCAGAAGATGAAGAAGGCGACGCGCGAGTTGCGACAGACAAAGTTGCGGGATCCGACGGAGGATGAGCTGGCGGACAAGCTGGGGTGGAGCGTCGCGAAGCTGAAGCAGATGAAGGAGTGGGCGTTTCGCACCCCGGTTTCGATGGACGCGACCACGGGTGGCAGTAGGAGCGATCCGTACGAGGATTCGGACGACGCCGTCGCCGAGGCTGCGTCGCTGAACGCTGCGATGAAGAGCTCGGACTTTGGCACCGGGCTCAACGCGCCGTCGGATGCGGCGGAGGCTGACGTCGACGCCGACCTCCTGCGAATGGCTCTGGAGGAGGTGTTCTCGACCCTGTTGCCCCGCGAGGCTTTCATCCTCAGGCACAGGTTCGGTCTCGCCGCCGCGTCGACAGCCACGGAAGGCGGCGACTGGCTCAAGGCGTCACGATCCGAGGTGTTGAACGCCATCCAGGACGACGAACGGTTGGGGACGCGGGGCGGCGCCAACTTCAAGACGCTCGGGACGCTCCTCGGCGTCTCCGCCGAATCCGTTCGAACCTACGAGAGACGCGCCCTCGCGAAGCTCAAGCGGCCGGAACGGATCGCGCTCATCCTCCCCCACCTCGAGAAGGAGAACATCAAGATCGACGACACCGACGCGTTCGTCGCGGCTCTCAACGACGCCATCAAGGAGGCTGACGAGAAGACGGGCGGTAAGGTTCGGGCGAGTCTCTGTACGATCCCGCTCGACGGCGCTAAGGATGACACGGGCAAGAAGAAGCGGCCGAAGCGACGCGGTCCGAGGAAAGTCAAGCAGATCAAGGGCGAGTCCAGCAAGAGCGAAGCAGAGGTAGAAACGGAGAACGCGGAGGTGAAGGAGAGCATCATCGTTCGATAGCAAGCAAGTCAATTCTTTAAGACCATTCAATTTCTTTTCACATCTCTAGCGCGTTCGTCAGTTCGCCCCGAACCTTCTCAGCCTTCATCCTGATCACGTCGTCACTCGACGACTCACACGGCCCTATCGCGTCGAGTATCGCGCGGAGGTGACCGAGGTCGTTCCGTGTCTCGCCCGCGACGGTCTTTTTGATCCAGCCGATGAAGGACGACGACTGCGGCGCCGGCTCGTTCTCGCCCCGCCGAGACGGATCCCTCGCGAGCGACGACGCCACGTCCAGCACGCACGCCACCTTCTCGGGTTCATCGCACGCGCGCATGACCCGTTCGCAGGTGGACACCAGGTGCGACAGCGCGATGCGTCCCATCTGTCCACCCCCGAAGTGAAGCGCCGAGAGCGCCCAGATTCGCGAAACCGACGACCCGTGCGCGACGGCGGCGACCAGACGCCGGCGCGAGTGCTCGTCCGCAAAGCCGCAGTGCGGCGTCACCGCCTGCGCCAGGCACTCGATCATCCCGCCCTCCAGCGCCGGGTTCCGCCCGTCGCTCGACAGGGTCGATTCGAAGGCTGTGGAGAGGGCGTCCCACGCGTCGGCGACTGACGCGGCGCGAAACTCAAACGCGGACGATTTGGTCACCGCGGTCAAGCCGCCGACGGCCAACGCGGTACAAAACGTCTTGGCCGCGGTGACGCGCAGTTCGTTGGCCGCGTTCTTGGCGGCGCCTTCCTCCTCCGAGATTGTCATCGCCGAGGACATGACCCTGGTGGCCGCCGCGAAGGTCATCGCGCGGTCATCCTTGGGGACGTGTTCGCTCTGGTAAATCTTACCCAGCGCCTCGCACGCCTCCTGCGCGAATCCGAGCGACATCGAGCCGTCCTGGGTCGTCGTCCCGGGATAGGCGAAATCAGCCTTGGCGACAGCTTCCGCCACCTCCCCGCCCAACGCTTCGGCGATGTACGCGAGGAGCTGGCAGATGGCCTGCGGGTACGCGCCCGAGTCCACCGCGGCTTGGTCCAGCGGCGGAAGGTCGGTGAGCACGTCGAGGCACCGACGCTGAACCCGCAGCGTCGAGTACCTACCAGCCCGTGACTGGACAGCTGACTTCTCCAGCCACTCGTCAGGAGCCCGGGCCAGCATGTCCACCACGCCGATGAGCGACTGGATGTCCTCCTTGTCGAAAACGGCTCGCTTACTCGCCCATATCTTGCCGACGGTGTCGATGAAGTCGTAGCGGGTCTTGCCTGAAACTTTCGATCCCGCCGCGTTCATTCCCTTCGCCGCGGTCATGAGCACCCTCGTCGCCTTCTTCCACCGCGAACGAGTCATGCCCGCGGTGCCGCCAGCCTCCATCACGGTATGCAGCGACTTGACCGCAGCGCATGACACCTCCGGGGAACCCTCGGCGATGGATCGAGTGACCCACTGAAGGTACCACTCCAGCTTTTTATCGAACCCGTCGAATTTCGCCACGGCGTCGAAGTGTGCTCGGAGCAACCTCCCGACGCCCGTAAGCGCGAGCGTCTCGGTCTCGTCCCACTGCTTGCGCTCGGTGTTTCTGCTGTGGTGCACCATCAGCTGGATCTTCTGCCCGTCCAGCTCGCCGATCTCCGGCGCGGCCTGCTCCTCCTCGCTCGCACTCGCCGTCGCGGCCCTGACGTCGTCCACCAGCGCAAACAAAATATCGAAAACAGCCATCCGCCAAATTCGAGCCGGGAGCTTGTCGCCGTTCGACACCAGAGTGGACGTGAACGTGCGACACGCGCTGTTTCGAACCTCTGGGCGGGAGTCCATCGACGCCTCACGCATCGCCGCGAGCAGCGGGATCATCTCACGCTCCGCGAGCGCCTCTTTACCGACCCTCGTGTCGGCCACCTTTCGACCGAAATAATCGGAGAGGGTCCACTCCAACGAAACGGCCGACATGGAGGTGTTGATCTGCCTGCGTTGCGCCGCGAAAGCAGCCACCGCGGCGATGACCTCACCCGATACGCCGTCGGGCAGCTCCTCTATGTGGTCCTCCACGATCACCTTCACGCCGTTGAACGCGGGAACGATGCCGGCGCCGCCGCGCTCCGCCACGGCCCGCAGCGCGCGAAGCACCGAAGCCCACGCGCGGCTGATACCCTCGCCCCTGTTTATGACGGTCATCAAAGTCTCCAGCGCGGCGAGCCTGGCTTCGGGGTTGACGGCGTGCGCGATGAGCGTGTTCACCGGGCGCAACACCGCGATTTCGAACCCGGCCTGGCCCTCGGGCGCGAGTGAATCCATCTCGGGGGTGCGGGTCAGGTCGAGCGCCGAGGTGCAGAGCCGGGTGAGCGACGCCATGGCAATCTCGCACAGCTCCGCGGATGGCTCCTTTTCGATGCACGCCAGTATGTGCGCCTCGACGTCCGGCCATATTTTGTGTATGCGACCGGAGTTAACGAGCGCGACGTCCACGAGCCGCTCGAGCATGAACAGCCGCTCGTTAGATCCAATCACCGGAGCCTTCCCGCCGCCGCCGCCCAGCCGGCCCAACTCTGCGCCGCTCACCCACGCCAACGCCTTCGTGAGAGCGGCGAGTGCGTCGTCGTCCAGCTTCGCGGTCGAGTCGAAGAGCTGCTGCTCCGCGACGTGAAGCACCGCGACAGTGGCGTCCATGTCGGCACCCGCGGCGGTAGTTTTGGTTGCGAGCATCCGCCGCAACGAGCACACCGTCTCGAGAACCATAACCCAGCCGTCTCCGAGGCTGTCGATGAGTCGATGGGCCACGCCGAGCAGCGTTCGAAGCGCCTGGAGGTTCTTC
>ENA-UOXV01001808-UOXV01001808.1-marine-metagenome-genome-assembly--contig:-NODE-1808-length-29055-cov-11.807931_pt1 | contig 29055 bp, 26 predicted proteins | sample MGYA00238165_ERZ766961 | MGnify/ENA primary metagenome ERZ766961 (study PRJEB28924, sample SAMN03173240) | marine metagenome | biome: Marine; feature: Water; material: Subsurface seawater | place: North... | reverse complement strand
CATTTAATTTTTTTATTAAATTTACAAAGTATCTTGAAATACCACCAAATTTTTGATTCCAAAAAATTTTATGGTCAAATATTATTTTCATTTTTATTAAATAGATACCTAAACACTTATATAATTTTAACCAGATAGTAAAATAAATAAATTAAAGTTAAAAACTGAAGAAAAAAAATATTTGTTAAATAAATTTACTTTAAAATAAATTTTTTCCTTAATATAAATCTCTTGAGAATATAATTTTTTCTCCATTCTGAGAACTTACAGTCATTAATTCAATTTTATTGATTGTTACTGTTAAACTCTTAGATAGATTTTTTAAGTATTTATATACAGTCTTAACCTCTTTTAATTTAAAATCCTTGTAAGCAATGGTTGTTTTAGGAAGCCAATAGGGATCTTTTGTAAATTTAGTTTGTTTAAATAATTTTTTATTAAAATTTTTGACTATTTTTTGATGCAATTTTTTTATTTTATCATTCATTTCCCACCTAACGTAAACTAATGGCTCGTTCATTAATAATAAACCTAAACCAATTGATCTAATTGAAAATTTTTTTATTTTTACTCTCTGAACTTTTTTAATTATTTGAATTTCATTTTTTGAATAGCCACTAATAACAGTTATGTGAGGTTTAGGTGATCTTGAGCTTAAGTAGTTAATTTTTAATTTTTTATCTAAAATTGACCATGATTTAAGAATTTTATTATAGTGCTGCCCTTTAAGACCAAGTGTTATTGCATATAACTTGGACTCCATAATTTAGTAATTATGTTCAATGCTAGCACTACCATAAATATTTTCAATAGTTGTATAAGCCTGTAATCCTCCATATGTTGATGACTCACCCCAAATTTGACAAATTTCATTTTCAAACTTATTTGCTTGATCGGGAAATATCTCATCTACATAAATTCCATCTTCATACTTTTTTAATTCTTTAGAGCTTATTTTTTTTTCCACTACTTCAAAAGTTGTATCTCTATATAATTTTAATGTTAGAATACTATCTCCAACTGGACCATATAAATCTGTTAATGCGTGTATAATAAGCTTACTTCTATATTTTTTCCCTAATCCTGCAGACATCCACATTCTGTATTTAGGAGGTCTCTCAGAGTGATAAAAGCCTCTCGCTGATTCCATTGGAAGTTTGCACTTAGAGCCTTTTAAAAAAGCTGATAATACTATGTTAAGTCTTTTAGGAAAATCGCCATCAATTCTTTTAACACTTAAAACTTCTCCCTCCATTGGAATATTTTTTCTGAAACCAGAGGAAAATTTAATAACATTTTCATTTGAATAAATTTCATATTTACCTTCTGCGCAAAAACTATCTACATGGGTAGTTTGTTTTTCGTGTTGGCTTGAAAAAGGAAAACTATAATATCCAATTTCTTTTTTATCCATATATCCTGGATCATGCTTGCCATAATTAAAATTAGAATGGTAAACCTGAAATTCTGTTCCATCTAATGTTTCATTTCCAACTACTGTTCTAGTGAAACCTCCACTAAGCTTATATGAAATAGCCACATTACCATCTTTTCCATCTAAAAACTTTATCAAGTTATCTATATGATCTCTTGGGTATATTTTAAAGGTCTCAAATGGGTTTAACTGTTTAATCTTAATTTCTTTTTCAATTGTCTCTCCCTTGATATTTGAAACCCATAATTTAGCAAGTTGCTCCTCTTTGATTGAAATACCGTTATGACCAATTATAAAAGATCTAACATCATCAGTATCCCTACACACTAAACCTGCTTCTTCCCCAAATTCAATTACTTTTTTTTCTTCAATTTCGTGTGGTGAATAAGTTCTTGTGTATCCATGCACCATAGTAATACTTTTTCCAACCTCATATAAGACCAGCATAGCAGCATAGGGTATACCCAAATCATCGTTTGCAATTGCTTCCATTTCTAAAGAACCTTCAAAACTATCTTCTTCTATCTTTGGTGTATAATTAATAACAGGGCCTTTATCAAAAGAAACTCTTTCTCTAAATATCAATTTTCCCTGAAGGTCTCTTAGTGAGGCAATGATCATTACATTTATAGATTTTTTTATTTTCCAATAATCCATAAAGTTTACAATTGTATTAAATGTTTTAGATTTTTTAAAATAAAAAATTGTAGAAGATCTAAACGAAATGCCAAAATTTTTTTTATAATTGTCAATTTGATTGATATGCAGTTTAGTATTCATTAAAATCCTTTTTATCATTTTTATTTTAAATAACAAATGTATTTTATTAACTTTTAGTGCGGCATTATATGTTCATTATTTGAACATAATCAATATTTAACTAAATTATTAAGATTTACTAATATTTTTAGAAAATTTAAGAATTTCAAGTGCTTCGATATAACTACAAACTTTTTTTTCACCTTTAAACAATATATCTCTATGTTCAAGTTCATAGCTCCGATCTAAAGAATTTTTTGGAAAATTATAAATATTAAATTTGTCTTTATTAATTATTTGCAATTTATTTTTAATCAAATCTGCAAATATACTAATATTCTTTCCCTCAATTAATATATCTCTTTTAGGAAATTTTGAAAAATAATTTAATCCTAATTCTAAATATGTGTTTCTTTTGATATATCCTGAAATATTTAAATAATCTTTAGATGTAGTTTTTAAATAAGAAATTTTTTTATATATTTTATGATAAGTATTTATTTTACCAAAAATCCAATTAATATAATCAATTTCGTGACTTAAATCCAACAATACACCTCCTCCTCTTTTGATATCAGAACTATATATTTTTTTATAATCTCTATTTGGTCTCCATGAAGGTAGATACGATCCACAAAAAACTTTAATAAAAAAAATATTTTTATTGCTGCATAAAGATTTTATCTTTTTAATTATTGGATGAAATCTAAAGTTATAAGCCACATATACTTTATTATCATTTTTAATTTTAAGATCATAAACTTTTTCATACAAAGGTTTTTCTACTAATATTTTTTTCTTACTAAAATTATTAATAATATATTTTAATTGAAAGTAATGCTTTGAAGTATCAGAGCAAATTACAAAATAATCAGGGTTAATTTTTTTTAGTGCTTCTAATTTGGTAATTTTATTTTTAATTAAAACTTTTTGATTAGAAAAAACAAATATTTCATCAAAATAATTTAATTTTTTTAAAATCTTATAATGTCTTTTACCAATTGATCCAAAACCAATTATGATAGCTTTTTTTTTATTTTTCACTTATTAAATCTAAAATTTTTTTTTCTTCACTTATTGAATTTGATAAATCGACTATTTTACAATCTTTAATTTGATTTAATACATTTTTAGGATCTATGTAACTCATAGAACCACTAATATTTCTGCTTTCTCTAAAATTTGCGTTTACATATGATTTTAAATCAATTTCATTAATTTTTTCTAAATTTAGTATTTTCACAAAATCATTATTTACAAAAAATGCATTATTTTTGAAAAGATTTGTGCCCACAAAATCCATCCCTTTAGTTTTTAGAAGATCAATTAATGCTGGCAATGAAGCACCAAAACATAAATTTGAATAATGATAGCTTGATCTATTAAAATTTTTAATATTGGGAACAGTTATTTTAAATTTATCACCAAAATAAGGATTATATTCCGCTACTAATATCTTGCAAAAGTTTTTGGGTAATTCTTTCAAAACCCAATAATCAATTCCATCTATATCAAGTGAAAATAAATCTATCTTTTGAAAAAAATTATTATTTTTTAAAGTATCTAATATATTGTTGGCATCTATATTTTGTTGTAAAATTTTTAAATTACCCTTCCAGATTTTGACTTTTTCTTTTACTTTTTTTTCAAAATCGTCAATTATATCTATTATCAATCCATCTCCAGACGTTCTTTCAAAGAAAAATCTAGTATTTGATTCTGAATAATCCCCAACACCAATTTCAATAAATTTTGGTTTTTCTATGTTCAGGGAAAATAGTAGATAATCTATTATTCCATCTTCACCATTTTGTGAATAAATTTTTAAATCAGTTTCAATTATTTTTTTTACATTCTTGTAATTGTACCTTGACAAATTTAATGCAGAACAGCCGTTCTGAAAATGAAGCTTTTCTAGAGATCTATTAACTATCTTTGAGAGATAATTATCAATTTTTTTTTTAATCATTAGAATATTTTTTTATACTTGAAATTAAAAAACTTTTACTTTCTTCAATCCATTTATCTAATTTTAGGTATATACTATCATAGTTAATTTTATTACTAAACTCAGTATTATCACTTATTTCTCTATTATTTAAATTTAACTCATCAATAAAATGATTAATTTTGTTTTTTCTTATGGGGTCAACTGAGTACCAAAAATTTTTTTTTAATTTTACACTAAACATAATACCATGAAACATTGATGTAAAAACTTGAGATGCATTTTGAATTATTTGAAAAAAATCTGTTGGATCTAAGGCAATTAAATTTTTATCTACCCAGCTATTCACATATCCAATTGAAATAGTAGTTAAATTTTTTTCTCTACAATAAGCTTTAATTTCTTTAATTTGTTCAGTAGAGAAAATTGTACCATAAACAACTACATACTTGTAATTTGGGATTTTTTTTGAAATATAATTTGTTAATACAGATGGGGTGCATAGTAAGGTTGGGTCAACAACTATTTGAGGTTTTATATTTAAAAGTTTTTCTACAAATATACTTGAATTCGAGTCTCTAACAGAAATGACTGAAAATTTTTCCAACTCTTTTCTTATAATAGTTTTTTCTATTTCATTTAAATTTTCAAATTCAGATATTCCTATACTAGGAGCATATGAAATTTTATTTTGGTGGTTTTTTTCTCCAAAGAAAAATGGGTCAAATCCAAAATATGAATTTTTGAAATTCCAAATCTCATCACTTCCATAAACACATACTTCGTTTGCATCTTCAATTTTATCAATATTGTGAATAGGTTTTTTTAATTTCAGTTTTTTTTTCCAAATACTCATATTAATATTTTTTGCTAAAATACTAAAAAATTTTTTTGGTTTATTTGTAATAAGTGGCCTATATATTTCCTTAAAAATTAAATCTTTTGGTTGATATAGGTTATAAGTTACGTTTGAATTTAAATTATCTTCTATAAAGCTTTTTAAACATAAACTTTGAAGAGCGGCACCAAAGTTATTTGTATAATAAAAAGTAAAAATCTTTATTTTCATTTTTAAAAGATTTATTTATTTCTTTCATTTTCAGGCACAAAAACGCCTTCAATATTTTTTTTGCCTTGAGGAATTTCAATGTATATATCATTTTCTTTTAAAAACTTTATATATTTCTCAGATAAATTATGATTAAATAATCCGTCCTGCTTTCTGTGGTTAAAATGATAATCTAAATAATTTAAAGAATGTTTGTTTTTAATTCCAAACGCGAAAAAAAACGCCATTTTTTTTTTAATTGAGGGGGATGGGCTATGCCACAGTTTTGCATTAAAGATAATACAATCACCAGGATCATTATGAACATTAACTCCAATATATTTTGCTAAAAACTCTCTTAATTTTAAGATAAAATTAACATTCGAATTTTTTAACCTATTATGAATAAATCTTAAGCTTTCTTGAAAAGTATATCTTCTATTATGAGATTTAGGTATTACATTTAAGCATGATTTAGTGTCTTCATAAGATTGTAAATAAATACCAACTCTAGCAACACTATATTCTTCACTTTTGTCCCAGTCTGGCCCAACACCAAATTTTCTGCATGGATTATCTCTATGCCAAGAGTAATTATAATCATTCTTGTATAAAAAACTAAAATCATGCAAAAAATATATGTCTTTTCCAAATAAATATCTTAAATTATCTAAAAGTTTTGTATTTGTTATTACTTCCCATAAATTTTTATAATTATCTAGACCATGATCATATTCATCTTGTTTTGACTTCATGTCTTCAGAAATTTTAATTATTTCATCTTTATATTTTTTTATTTCTACATTAGTAAATACTTTTCTGAATATACAAAAACCATCATCTTTAAATTTTTCTTTATTTGTCTTTTCAAAATTTTTCATTCTATATTTTCTAAAATATTATTATCTAACATTCTTATTTATGAAACATATAGAGCTAAAAGGACTTTCTCCATAATAAGTATTTACAATATTATCATTTCCATAAACATAGTTTAAGAACTTTTTATCTAGAATTGAATGTTCAAAATATTCTTTTTTGCCAATTTTATTAAATATTTCTTCACAAGTAAACTGGGTGAAGAAAAAAAACTGTTTATTATTTTTATGATTATAGTCTCTAGTCTCACCTGTTATTAAATCATCTAATTTAAAATCTTCAACCACATAATATCCTTTGTCATTTAAAAGGGGATAAAAATTTTTAAAATTAGTTGTAACACCTATTTGCTCATGTAAAGAGTCATCAATTATAATATCAAATGATATTTTTTTTTTTTTAAAATTATTTATTTCTTTTTGAGATAAAATGTCTACTTTAAAATAATTATACTTTTTACTTTTGTAAAATAATTTATAATTGTCTTTTAAATCAATTCCAAAAAAATTAGAATTTAAAAAATAATTAAAAAAAGCTGCAAAAGAATGACCATTTGCAACACCAATCTCTAAAATATTCAATTTTTTTTCACGAAGTTCTGAAAAGTGTTTTTCGTAATATGGAGTAAAATTCAATCCTAATTGATAATCAAATTCATGTAATTTTTCTCTATTTATCCACTGATAATAATTTTTAAACTTCTCTCTAAAATTTGCATCTTTATTTAAGACATAATAAGTTTTTTTTCCGTCTAATGTGCCTTTATCTGTTCCAAATCTTATAAAAAGATCATCTAAACATTCTTTGCTATATTTATTTTGTAGTAAATCTAAATCAACTTTACTGCCTCTTAATATAAATTTTTTAATTTTTAAAACTGATAATAAAATTCCGTCTTTCTTGAGTGATAGAAAAATTCTATTTAATAAATATTTTATTCTATTATTTATTTTTTTCATATTACTTTACTAATTTTCCATTTTTTAATTTAAATACTTCGTCACATTTATCATAAAAAAATTTCTGATGAGAAATAATAATTATAGTTTTTGAACCTTTATTGTTGTAAACATCTTCAAAAATTTCTTTTTCTACCTCCTTGTCTAACGAATTAGTAGCTTCATCAAAAATTAAAATTTCAGGATCTCTATATAAAGCTCTAGCAATTCCAATTCTTTGTTTTTGCCCCCCAGAAATTTTATTACCCATATTACCAAGATTCGTTTCAATACCATTAGGTAAAGTAGACACAAATTTGTCTAATCTAGATTGACTTATAGCTTTATCAAGTTTGGCTTGATCATAATCCTTTTCATTAACACCAAACGCTATGTTTTCTTTTAAGCTTTCGTCCAATAAATAGACATTTTGAGGTATATAGCCAATTTTTGTTTGCCATAAGTTAACATTTTTTGAAAGTTCAAATTCATCAATTGAGATTTTACCTTTGTCTGGATCCAAAAAACCTAGCAATAAATTTATTAATGTAGTTTTGCCAGAACCAGATTCTCCTGAAAAAGCGTAAATTCCACCTTTATCAATAGTTAGATCAATGTCATTTAAAACATTTTCTTTTTGTCTGTCATACTTATAGCTAACATCTTTGAACTCTATTCTTTTATTAAACAAAAAATTTTTATTTGATATAATTTTATCTTTATAAGATTTAACTTTTTGTGAATTTAAAATTGCATCACTTATTACATCAAGAGATGGTGAATAAAATTTAATAGTATTTATAGAACTTACTATGTTGTTAAATGCTGGAATAAATCTTACACAAGCTACCGCCATAAGCGATAACAATGGTATAAATGTAGAAATGGGGTAATGGAAATAAAAAAAACTTAAAGTAAATAATGTAATGATCCCAATAGCAAAAATTTCTAAAAATAGTCTTGGCAATGTTGACATTAAATGATTAAAAAAACTTAAGTTCTGCCTTTTTTCCACACATAAGTTAAAAATATTTGAAAAAAAACCTTCTGATTTCGAAATTTTAATTTCCTTTAGAGAATTAAAACTCTGATTAATGATTTTAATAATTTTTGAACTTTCATCTTGATACTTTTTACCCTTAGATTTGAGTTTATCTTTAAATAAATAATAAAAAATACCTAAAAATATCAAAAAAAATAGGAATGTTGTAAAATATAGTTTAAAATTTACTATAAGCATTAAAGCTAAAATTGAAATCACAACTAAAGCTTCTCTAATTAATTTTAAAATTGTTTGTATTAGATTAAATGTTAATCCAATATCTGTGTCAAGAATTCTAGTTATTTGAGATGGATTTGTATTTACATAAAACAAATAGTTTGAACTAATATAGTGGTTAAATAGAAAACCAGAAGTCAACTTATTGAATTGGATAATTATTTTTCCTTGAATATAAACAAATAATCCAAGTAACAAATTTTTAAATAGAAAAATTATAAATAAACAAATAGTTGAGTATATTATAAATGTATTTGCGTTATAATCATTTAAGTAAATTCTAAGATTTTCTAATGGAATTTTGCTAATAAAGGTTGAAGGATCTGATACTAAAATTACATACAGGGGAATCAAACTAATTCCGATCATTTCAATAAATATTACCAATATTATTATAAAAAATAATATATAAAATTTTCTTTTATCATTGATTGAGAGAACCGTTGAAATTTTATCAAACATTTTTTTTTTTAATTAAAAATTTGTCATTTACATAAAGATACTTCAAACCAGAATTTTTAAATGTATGAATTACATTTTCCAAAGTCGAGCTAATAGGATATCCGTGTAAATTTAAACTTGTATTGAGGACGGCTGGTATACCTGTGATTTTATAAAAACTTTCAATTATTTCATAATATTTTTCATTTTTTTTCTTATCTAAAATTTGAGGCCTAACAGTTCCATCATATGGATGTGTTCCAGATTTTATTTTTTTTAAATTTTTTGATATTGTGTCAAATCCAATTGTCATAAAACTACTATCTAATTTCTTTGGATTTTTAAGTATTTGATGCTGTTTATCTTTCATCACAGATAAAGCAAATGGCATCCAAAAATCTCTATTTTTTATTGCTTCATTTATTTCTTGAACAACATCAGGTTTTGATGGATTAGCTATAATACTTCTATTTCCAAGAGCTCTTGCACCAAATTCTTCTCTTCCCCTAACAACTCCTATAACGTGTCCATCAGAAAGTAATTTTGCTATTTGATTGGAATTGACATTTTTTTTGATTATCAAACTTTTATCCTTAAATGGTAAATATTTTTTTTCATCATTTTTATCTATATTTATTCCAAGGTATATATTTTCTAAGGGTTTAGAATTTGATTGTTCTAAATAATAGCATGCACCAGCACACAGGGACTCATCTGATCCGGAGGGTGGAACAAATACTTTATCTACAAACGGCAATTCAGATATGACTTTATTCATTTTAATATTCATAGAAATTCCTCCACTTAAAGCAAAATTTCTAATTTTATATTTTTTATGAACTTGTTTGACTAATTCAGTTACTATTTTTTCTAAAAATATCTGCAAACCACCTGCAATATTATCAAATCTATATTTTTTAAAACTTTCTTCTAGGTAGCTATAAAGGTTTTTAGGACGTTTATTGTGAATAATTTTACAATTTTTTACCTTTAAAATATTTTTAAAAACATCTTGATATACTTTATTGGCATATTCATACTTGGCATATGCTGCTAATCCCATTACTTTAAATTCATGTTCGTGGGGCTTCATTGATAATAAAAGTGTTGTAAAACTATAAATTCTTGCAAGATCAGATGTCTCAGTCCTAGCAACCTCTTTTAAAATATTTTTTGAATTTCTTGTTATCCATACTGTCTGATTTGAAGTATCTCCCTCACTATCTAATGTTAGAACACAAAAATTTTTTTTATATCCTTTTACAGAGCCAAAGTAAGCATAATGAGCATGACAAGTATGGTGGTCTAGAAAATAAATTTTTTTTTTATCTAAATCAAAAATTTTTTTTACTGCTAATACTTGTTCGTCTTGAAAAAGTTTAGTGTTAAACCAATTTTTTTTAAGCTTAAACTTTTCCATGTTCATATTTGATTTAAGCTTATTTCTTTTATCAATTAACATTTCTCTAATATATTTATCTACAGATAAACCTTTGAATTTTCTTAGATAATATTTTTCTCCATAAAAATCTTTATAATCTTTAATGGTAAAATAATGTGCCATGGGGTTTATAAATTCGAATGGTCGATTAAATTCAGTGCTAAAAGCAATTTTGTGAACTTTAAATTTATTTTTCTTGAGATAAGAATTGATATATTCAAGTGACAATTTTGGGAAAACCCATGGACTCTTAACCTGAAGAAATCTTTCCTCCTGGCAAATTAATTTTATTTCACCATTTACCATTAGGCTTGCACTTGAGTTATGACTTAAATTTATTCCAATACAATTCATATTATTTTTAAATTGAGGTCCATCCACCATCTACAACCATCGTTGTTCCGGTTACGTAAGTAGATGCTTCTGAAGAAAGAAACAAACAACAGGCTGCAATTTCCCTACTCTTAGCCAATCTACCCAATGGTACTTTTTTTTTATAATTTTTAATAAAATTTTTATTTTTGACATTAATTTTATCCAACACTCCACCTGGACATAAACAATTCACCCTTATATTTTTTGGCCCATAATACGACGCCATTTGTCTAGTGTAATTTATTACACCTCCTTTTATAATAGAATAAGTGATATTCTCTCTCATATTTGTATCTTTATAAATAGATAGATCTTGTCCAACTAATCCATAAATTGATCCTAATAAAATTATTGAACCTTGTTTTTTTTTTGTCATCTTTTCTGCTATCAATCTAGAAATTAGTACATATGAATTTAAATGGATATCTATATTCATTTTATAACTTTTTACTGTTAAAGAACTAAAGTTATTTTTTGCCCAATCTTTAGTTTTTGGATAGCTACAATTAATATAAATATTTGGAACTCCATACTGATTGATCAATTCTAATATTGTTTCAGATGAACTTTTATAGTCACTTAAATCTATTATTTTTGAAATTAAATTTTGATGTTTAATATTAGATTTTTTAATATCAAAATTAACAACTTTTGACCCTCTAGACAAATGTGCTAGTAATATTTCTTTACCAATTAAACCCGAACCACCAACTACAAAAGTTATTTTATTTTTTAAGTCAAAAAGAGATTTATAATATTTCATTTTTTCCATAATTAATTTTTTTAATTTCACTCCACTGACCAACATCAATCCAATTTTTATCCTCGATAGGATATATGCCTATTTTAAATTTATTTTTTTTAACTAAATTTATAAGCTCATTAAAATCTATTTTTTTATTTGTTGGTATTATTTTTAAGATTTTATCTTTAATAATATAAAATCCAGTATTTACTAAATAATTTTTTTTAGGTTTTTCTATTATTTTTATTAAATCACCATTTTTTTTTGATTGAAAAACTCCATAAGGAACTTCAATATTTTTTAATGATGCCACAACAGTAATATAATTTTTTTGTATTTTATGAAAATTTAGAATTTCCTCAAAATCAACTTTTAAAATGGTATCACAATTTATAACAAATATATCTGTATTAATTTGTTTTTTTATTAAACTTAAACTTCCAGAAGTGCCCAAGGGTTTTTTTTCTTCAATAAATTTTATCTTAATTTTTTTTTCTGATTTTAATTCTTCCAAGTAAGCTTTGATTAATTTGGATTTAAAATTAACTGAAATAAAAAAATTATTGAAACCTTTATCAAAAAAATTATCAATAATATGTTCAAGTGCAGTTTTGTTGCCAATTGGAATTAAGGGTTTTGGTAAAACCTCTGTGAAAGGTTTAAGCCTAATACCCTTTCCGCCTGCCATAATTACTACCGAATTTTTACTGAATTCTTGATTTAAACTTTTGTTTAAATTGAAATCATTTTTAGTTAGTAAATCAATAATTTCATTTTTACTATTTATCACGGGTATGATTCCAATGTATGTAAATTGATTATTTTGAACTAGTTTTTTTTTTGCTTCTTGAGGAGAGTATTTCCCCTCTCTTAAAAAAATTATTTTTTTTTTATTTGATATGTTTGATACGGGATCTGTTAATTTAAAGCCTCTCAACAAACCTCTTCTTATATTTCCATCAGTAATTGTTCCTTTTAAAATTTTTTTATTATTTATTACAATTAAACACTTGTGATAATTTTCATTTATTTTTATAAGCGCATCTTTAATGGTCTCTTTTTCAGTAATCATTAAGTTTTCAAAATTTTTATTTGTTATTTGCATAAACTTTAAATCTGTCTCCTTTTTCTACTGATCCTAACCATTCTGTTATTCTAATATTTGAGTCTAGTGTTTTTACAATAAAATAATTTTTTTTTCTTGTAATAACTGTTCCTATTTTATTGTTTGTTTTAATGTTAGGAAATTTACTACTACTTTTGTTAATTAATATTAGTTTTCTTCCAATAAATCCTCTGGCCACTACTGATGGTTTACAAATGCCTCTTATTAATGAAAAAATTTCTCTAGATGTTTTGTTCCATTTTATTAATTCATCACCACGCCCTCTTTTTCTAAAATATGAACCTTTTTTTGATATTATTGACTGTTTATAAGAGATATTTTTTTTTTCTAATACTAACTTCGTTGCTTTTAATAAAAGTTTAGAGCAGTTTACAGATGCTTTATTCAATAAAGTCTTAAAATTATCCTTATCTTTTATAGGAAATTTTTCTTTTAAAATTATATTTCCAGTATCAATTTTTTTATCAACAAAATGAACTGTTATTCCAAAGTATTTTTCATCTTTCACCAGAACCCAATTTAGGACTGATCGTCCTCTGTAAAATGGAAGATCTCCCGCATGACAGTTTAAAATCTTTTTTTTGTAATTATCAACAAAATCATTTCCAAAAATTTGATCATAAGACATTGAAACTAAAAGTTCACAATTAAATTTTTTTATTTCAATAAAATTTTTTTTTAAGTTAATATTTTTTTTTACTAAAACTTTAATCTTATTTTTTTTTGCAATTTTGATTAAATTTTTATCAGGATTAGAAAATCTTAAACAAATAAAAGATATCTTATAATTTTTTATTTTTAGTAATTTATTTAAGGTTTTTTCAGCCCAAATACCATCTCCAAAAAAACCAATTTTTTTCATTTATAAATCTGAACTACTTGGAATGTTAATTATTCTTTTTTCTAGATGATTTGCACAACTTAAATTCATTCTAGGACATTTATTTAAGTATTTATTTTTTGACAAAATTTTCCACACTGGTCTTAATTGTATATTTTTTTTTGCAGCTTTTTTTAAAATTTTAATAACAGTTTTTTTATTTGGTTTTTTTAGGATTATAGCATTTAACCAATAATTACTTTTTGCATACTTTGGTTCTTGTAATAAATTAAAGTCATTTAAACCACTAAACAAAATTTTATATCTTTCAAACAATTTTCTTTTATTCTTTAAAAAAAGCTTCAGATTTTTAATTTGAGCAATACCTAAATTTGCATTTAAACTTGGCATTCTAAAATTAAAGCCAAGCTCATTATGAGAATATTCCCAAAAATATTTTTTTACCCTTGAGTTTCTTGAAATATGATTAATTTTTTTTGCTATTTTCGAATTATTAGTTAAGACGGCTCCACCACCGCCTGTTGTAATAATTTTATTTCCATTAAAACTTAAAATTCCTATATGGCCAAATGTTCCTAAATGCTTATTTTTATAAAAACTTCCTAAGGCTTCAGCTGCATCTTCAATTAAAATTAAATTATATTTTTTACTTATTTTCATTGCCATTTCTAAATCACACGGATGCCCAAAAACATGAGTAACAACTATTGCTTTAATATGTTTTTTTGTTTTTGAATTAAAATATTTGTTATTTTTTTTTATTGAAATTTTTTTTAAATAAATATCTAATTTATTAAAATCAACACCCAAAGATTTTTCTTCTACATCTACAAAATGTGGTGATCCACCTACGTTAATTGTTGCATTGGCACTGGCAATATAATTTAGTGCGGGTATTAGAACCTCACAATTATTATCTATTCCAGCTGTGTATAATGATAATTGCAAAGCTGAAGTTCCGTTGATAACAGATATTACGTGTTTAGCTTTTGTAATTTTTTTTATTTCTTTTTCAAATTTACTACTTTCTTTACCATAAGTTGATACTGATTTATTTCTAATAGAATTTGATAAAAATTTTATTTCTTGACCACAAAAATTGGGTTCATGAAGTCCTTTTGATTTATTTTTGGTAATTTTACTTATTATATCAATTGTTCTATTTATATTTTTTAAATTCATAATATTATTTTAGTAATTGACTAACTATTTTAAAATCTAATGTATCATCAATATCAATAGATCTAGATTTTGGCATAACAAAAATACTAGTTTTATTTTGAATTAATTTTGTATTGTTAATTAATGACTCTCGTTTCCAAATATAAATTGATGCATTTAAATCGTAAGTAACTGGTGTATCTTGACGTCTCAAATATTGTTTTTTACTTTTTTTTACCAATTGTACTTTTGAATTTTTAATCTCTACCATGTTGAAGTATGGGCTTCTATTAGAATTTGTGACTGAAAACAAATTAGAACTATTAGATTTTAAAAATTTTTTATAAGCTTTTTTAATATCATCAACTGTCCTTAATGGGGAGGTTGCATCTAAATCGATAACATATTCATATTTAGTGTTATATTTTTTTTCTGCAGAGATTAAGGTATGTTTAATTGCTTCAATTTTTCCACTTTTATCACTAGATAAAATTTTAGGTCTTTTTACTAAATCATTGGCACCAAATTTTTTACAAATATTTAAAAAGTTTTCAGAATCACTAGAAACAAAAATATTTGAAAAAATTTTTGTTTTTTTTGCAGTTATAAATGAGTAGTATACTAGTGGTTTACCGTTTATTATTTTTATATTTTTTTTTTTAACCCCTTTTGATCCACTTCTTATACAAATAGTACATAAAATTTTTTTTTTCATTAGATATTTTGATCGGTTTTAAGATTTTTTTTCGCTTTTTTATTTATGTAGTATTTTATTTTCATTGGAGAAACTCCGTTTGCAGGTCTTTTTGCAGTTAACATAGAGTATCTAATAATTTCACCCTTTCTTATATTTTTTTTTGCAACAAGACTTTTTCTTACAGAAACTATATTTTTTTTTTCACAAGATTGAATAAATTTTTTATTTTTACCTAACATAATTTCAGTATCTCTAATTTTAGCTACGTATGCTTTAAGTTGTTTTGGATTTAAAGAGCATTTATGATCAGGTCCTTTTAATTTGTTATTTAAAGTAAAATGCTTTTCTATAATTTTTGAATTTTTAGATACAGCTATAGGTGCAGCATCTAAACCAATTGTATGATCAGAAAAACCACAAGTAAGTTTTAAATTATTTTGCATAGTTTCTAAAACTCTTAAATTAAGATATTTTTTTTCAGTAGGATAATCACTAACACAATGTAGAATAAACAACTTATTTTTTAAAAATTCTAATCGTTTTGAATTAATTATTTCAATTTTATTATTTTTAAAAATATAAATTTTCTTTTTTGAAATTACATTAATAGCAATTGCAATTTCTTTAAAATCACTCATACCTGTTGATAATATTACTTTTGATTTATTGATATTGATTTCATTTAGCAAAAAATAATTTGTTATTTCTCCTGATGGAATTTTTATTATTGAATTACGAAAATTTTTTTTATAAAAGTTTAGTGATTTTTCATCAAATACAGAACACATAAAATCAATTTTTATTTTTTTACATAATTTATATAGATTAAAATAATCTTTATCTTTTAGTTCTAAGTTTTTTAACATTTTAAATTGAGATATTTTTTTTTTGAGATTTTTGAGTTGATATGGAGCCAGTTTTGCATTTTTTTTGGACAAATCTGATGCATTAAAAATTTGAAATTTAACTGCATCAACACCACAATTTTTCGCAATTTTTACAAGTTTTTCTGCAATTTTATATTTACCATTATGGTTAACTCCAATTTCAGCAATTATATAGGTATTATTTATAGTCTTATTTAACATCATAAAATTTTTTAAATACTTCATTTTTTTTTAAAACTATTTTTTTACATAAAGAAATCATTTTGGAAGATATATTCTTTTTATAATACGGGTTTTTAAATCTTATATTCTTTTTTTTTAAAATTTTTAAGATACATTTTGAAATTTGTTTTTCTTCTAAATCACATTGAAAAACACTAGGTCCAAAAACTCTGCCTAATTGTCGATTTCCAATATTTAATGTTGGTGTTTTTGCGCTTGGTGCTTCTAAAATTCCACTAGATGAATTGCCTATAATTATATCAGAACTTTTTAAAATGCTAAAATATATTTCTGAACCAAGTGATTTAACTAATTTAAAATTTTTATTTTTTGTTTTTGAAAATTCTTTAATTTTTTTAATAAAATAATTTGCTCCTGTATCTGCATTGTTATAAGTAAATACAAAATTAATATTCTCAATTTTTTTTAGAGACTCAAGAAATATAAATATTTGTTTTTTTATTGATATCGAACTTCTTGTTTCTGGATGAAATGTAATTAATGCTATTTTATAATTTTTATTAAGATTAAATTTTTTTATTATTTCTTCTCTATTTAATTTGTAGGCATTGGAAAAGTTTTCCGCTCCTAAGGCTCCTGTTATATGAATTTTTTTTTTATCTTCACCTAGTTGAATTAGTCTTTTTTTGTAATCCTTGTGAGATACAAAATGATAATTTGATAATTTAGAAATAGAATGTCTCAAACTATCATCAAATGCTCCACTTGTGACTTCACCACCATGTATATGAATTATTTTTTTTTTAATAAAAAAACTTGCTATTGTAAAAATAAAAGCTTCGTATCTATCACCTAAAACTATAACCAAATCACTTTTTGATATTTTAACAAATTTTGAATATTCTAATAAAGATTTCGACATAAATCTAAGTAGAGAATAATTATCAAATGCAATTGGACCTTGTGAGCTTTTGTATTTAATTAAATTTTTGTCTTTAATTATTTCTCTATAAGTATAGCCAAACTTTGAAGAGAAATGATTTCCACCAGCACATATTTCTACATCAAAATTTTTTTTTAATTTAATTATTAAATTTTTAAGAATTCCATAATCTGCTCTACTACCGGTAAAAACTAAAACTTTTTTTTTCATTTTTCAGCTTCTAGTTCTTTTCTTAACTGATCATACTCCTTAAGTTTTCTTTTAATAAAATTTATAGTCAAATTAGTTTTTTTTGTGATTCCTTTTGGGGTGAGTATATAAGCATACTTAATTTTATTCTTATTATTTTTAAAATTTTGAATTTTTATTAATCCTTTCGACGTTAGAGACTTAACTAAATAATTTAATTTTCCCAAACTTATCTTTAAATTTTTAGCTAACTTTCTTTGGTTTTGATTTGGATTATTATAAATACTTCTTAAAACAGTTAATATATCATGGTTATCATTTTTCATGTTCAAAATTTGAACATTCTAACTCAAATAAAAAATATAATCAATTAAAAGTATTTTTTTTTTATATATCTTATTATATCTTTTTCACCTGATCTAATGGAGTCAGAACCTCCATAGGTTTTTAAATATTTATTATAATTTACTTTTTTTAATTTATTTTTTTTTATTTGGATTATATTATTTTCAAGATTATCATCTATGTTTATACTTTTTAATTTCAAAATATCTTTATACAAATCAGAATTATATTTTTTGCCATAAAAAATTTTTGACCTAAGGCAAATTATTTTTTTTTTTAAATAAATAGCGTCTACTATTGCACTAGTATCAAAAAACAAAATTAGATCAGATTGAGTAATTAATTCTTGAGTCTTAAATTTAATTATTTGAAAATTTTTTAAGTAATTTTTTGCTTTTTTCAAATTTGCCAATGGATGAATAGAAACAATGACTTTTTTTTTTTGTATTTTTTCTAATTTTTTTAACAATAATACAATTTTTAAATAATGAGTTTTGATATCTTCTGGTGATATTTTGGTAAATTTCATTTGCCTATAATCAGGCTCCATATCTAAGAATAAAATTATTTTTTTTGATATTTTTTTTTTGTTTAGTGTTAGTAAGTTTCTACTATTGGTAGGAATCATTTTTTTATAAATTGTTGGTCTTTTAAAATATTTTTTTTTTTTATTTTTATTAAAAGCTTTAATGATCTTATTATTGCTTTCAAATCTAACATCTATTTTTTTAAAAATTCCTAATTCATAAAAAATTGGTGTTAATTTTCTTGGTAAATAATAGACAAATAATTCATAAATAAATCTTAAGTTATATTTCATAAAAAAATAAACCGAAGCTTGTAAATTACCTCTATTAGCTATCATTAACTGAGTAATATTTTTTTTATTTAAATTAAAATTAATTAAATAATCATTAAATCCTTTGCTGGTATTGTTTATTAATAATATTTTATCACTGTCTATAAAATTATTAAATTCTTTTATAGATTTAGGATTAAAAATTTTAAAATTTGTTAAATTTTTTATTTTTTTTTGAGAGAGATTTTTACTTTTTAAGTTAAATATCTTAAGATAATCTGAATTAACAAAATAAATATTTGTAAACTCTTTATCAAATTCTGTTAATAGGTTTCTCCAAGCATTTAGGTATAATTCAATATCATCAAAAGAAAGCAAAAAAACAATCTTCTTTTCAGCCATTATATGTAATAATTTTTAGAAGAATAATTCTTGTGTATTTTATTTTTTACAAACCAATCTATTGTTAATTTTAGTCCTTTTTTAAAGCCATCTTTTCCAATAAATTTTGGTTGCCATCTTAATAATTTTTTTGCTTTTGAAGAATCAGCCGACAATCTCATAACTTCACTTTTTTTTGGTCTTACTCTATTTTGATCAATAATTATTTTTTTTTTAATTTTTGTAATATTGCTAACTTCATTTACAATATCTCTTATCGAAACATTATAAGATGTTCCCAGATTTATTTGCTCACCTATAATTTTTTTACTTTTCAAAGCAAGATAAAATCCATTCGTAATGTCTTTTACATAATTAAAACTTCTTTTTGTTGATAGATTGCCAAGATTTATTGTTTGCAATTTTGGATCTAAAGTTTGACTAATAATAGTTGGTATAATAGCTCGCAAAAGTTGTCTCGGTCCAAAAGTATTGAATGGTCTAATTACACCAATTGGTAAATCAAAAGACTTGTGAAACGACATTGCCAACTGATCTCCAGCTATTTTACTTGCAGCATATGGTGATTGTGCAACCAAAGGATGCTTTTCATTTATCTTTAAACTTTGAGCAGTACCATAAACTTCACTTGTAGACGTATGGACGATTTTTTTCTGATTATTTTTACATGCATTCATTAAATTTAATAAACCTTTAATATTAGTATCGACATAACTTTCAGTGGCTTCATAAGAGTAGGGTATTCCAATTAATGCCGCTAAGTTGATAACCGAGTCACAATTATTTACTGCTTTTTTTACACTTTCAAAATCTCTTATATCGCCAAAACAAATTTCTACATGCTCTAAAATTTTTTTATCTAAATCGTTTAACCAACCAATATGATTAAATGAATTATACTGAACAAAAGCTTTTATAGAATAATTTTTGTTTACAAGACTTTCAACTAAATGTGATCCTATAAACCCTTCAGAACCTGTTATTAAAACCCTATTTTTCATAATTAATGATTATTAGTTGTATTTTGCATAATAAATTTGTATTTACTAGTCTAAACTTTTTTAATAATCGTTCATTTTTTGAACGTTAACAAATAATTTATGAGTATAAAAAATATTTTTTGGTGCAAAAGTTGTCTTAATATGTCAACAAGACCAAGAATTGAAATTGATAAAAATGGTAATTGCAATGCCTGTAATTGGGTAGAAGAAAAGAAAACCTTAGATTGGTCTAAACGAGAACAAGAATTAAAAAAAATAATTAAAGATACAAAAAGTTCTTCTACATATGACTGCATAGTGCCTGTTAGTGGTGGGAAAGATGGAACATTTGTTACACATCAATTAAAAAATATATATAATTTAAAACCTCTTTGCATAACTGTTAAACCTGCAATGGAGCTTGAAATTGGAAAAAAAAATCTTGAAAATTTTATTAAAGAGGACATTGATCACATACATATATCTCCAAGCTTAAAAACTATGTCGGTATTAGATACAATTGGTTTTTTAGATCATGGACAGGGATACTATGGCTGGATGACAGCCGTTCACTCTGCAATAGTAAGGATAGCCTCAAATTTAAATATAAATTTGATTGTGTACGGTGAAGATGGTGAGGTTGAGTACGGGGGAACAACTAAGTATAAGTACGAGCCCTGTTATGGCATAGAACACATGAAGAGAGTTTTTCTTAACAACACATATGAAGATGTTATAAAAAAATCTAATTTAAATGATAATGAAAAATATTGGTTTTCATTTCCTGAAGATTACTCAAAAGATATAAAAATTACTCATTATAGTTATTTTGAAAACTGGAATCCCTATCAAAATTATATGCTAGCAAAAAAAAAATATGGTTTGGAGGATTTAATGGCATCTAACACAGGGACATTTACAAATTTTGCACATAATGATCAGGCTTTAAGTGCATTACATTACTATCTTATGTATATAAAATTTGGATTTGGAAGAGCCACTCAAGATGCAGGCATTGAAATAAGGCGTGGAGCAATGACTAGAGATCAGGCTATTAATTTAGTTAACTTGTATGATGGAGTTTTTCCCGAAGAACATGTTGATAAATATTTAAAATATTTTGGAATTAGTGAGTCAAAATTTTTTGAAAATATTGATAAATGGGCAAATAAAGAATTGTTTGAAAAAAAAAATTCGGGCTGGAAACCAAAATATAAAATAACTTAATGAATGAAAGAAATAGCAATAATTGATTATGGGGCTGGAAACATAGCCTCAATAGTAAACTCTTTAGAATACCTGGGTAGAAAAGTTAAAATTTTAAAAGAACCTTCAGACACTCATTATTCACATATAATACTGCCAGGCGTTGGATCTTTTGGTAAACTTTCTGATAATCTTAAAATCTTAAATTTTGATAGATATATAATTGAAAATCTAAAGAAAGGGAGTTTTTTTTTTGGCATTTGTGTGGGCATGCAGTTATTATTTGAACAAAGTGAAGAGTCTCCTGGTAAAAGTGGTTTAGGATTATTAAAGGGAAAGTTTGAAAAAATTTTACCATTAAAGGATAGATTTTTACCACTACCACATGTTGGTTTTAGTAAAACAAATAATTATAATGTAAAAATTTTTGAAAACTTGCGAAGTGAAGCTTATTTTTATTTTATTCATTCTTATTATCTTAAAAAAGTGCCAGAAAATGTGAATTATTGCACATCAGAGTATGGAGAGAAATTTGTTTCATTTATTGAAAAAGACAATATTTATGCCTCTCAATTTCACCCTGAAAAGAGTCACAAAACAGGTCTAACTTTAATCGAAAATTTTTTAAAATTATAATTTTAAATGCAAAATAAAAGAATAATATTTGGATTACTATACAGTGAAAACTATTTTCACCTAAGTAGAAACTTTAGATTGCAAAAAGTAGGAGATATTGAGTGGTTACAAAAAAACTATGCATTTAATGAAACGTGTCAATACATAGATGAGTTAGCTTTTTTTTTAGTAAGTAGAAAACATGATAAAAAAGAAAAATTGAAATTTTTCAAAAATATTAATATTTTAAGAAAGAAAATATTCTCTCCAATTATGATAGGTGGGGGTATTCAAGAATTTGAAGATGCCAAATTATGCTTTGAAAATGGAGCTGACAAAATTTTTATTAATAGTGAATTTGAAAATATAGATTTAATAAATAAAATATCAGATACTTACGGAAGCCAATCTATTTCAATTGTTTTAGATTATAGAAAAGTTAATACAGAATATTTAGTATACACAAATTGTGGGTCTAAAAAAAATAATTTTAATTTAACAAAAAATTTTTTAAATCTACAAAATAAAAATATTGGTGAAATAATTCTACATTCTATAGACCAAGATGGAACAGGAAATGGTTTTGATCTAGATATGTTTAGAAATCTAAATTTATCTTCAAAAAAACCTCTCTTATTAATGGGTGGGGCTGGAAAACCTATAAATATTAAAGAAGCTCTAAATGAAAAATTTATATCAGGTGTAATTACTGCAAACTTATTCAATTTTATTGGAAACACGCTTAAAGTCACAAGAGAATTGTGTAAATCCAGCAGAATACAAATAGCTAATTTATTTTAATTCATGATGTGCTTAAAATTTTTAAAAATTTATTGTGTTTATCTTGTTTTGTGTATTTTTAAAATTATTAGAGAAAAAATAACAAATTCAAAAAATACCATTACTACTAAAAACAATTATCAAAATTATAAGGAATTTAATGACTATCTTAAAAAACTTAAAATATTTTATAAATCTGAAAAAATTTCAAAAAATAAAATTCTTGTAACAGATTTTGTTTCTACTCCTGGCTACACACATACATCAGGTGTGATTGGAAAATATCTCGTAAAAGTAATAAATGGAAAAATTGATGGCTTTATAAGACAGGGAGATTTTAGAGGTAGAAAAATTTTGGAAAATTTTGGAACTGATAAAATTTATAATTTAAACCAATATTCTCTTATAATGACGCTTAATAGTTTTTTAACAGCGGCTAGATTATTTTTAAAAGTAAGATCTATAGATCAATTTATAAAAATTAAATTAAATAAAGTAAATATTGGAATGATAGTCTACGACCATATTCTTAGACATGGAAGAACTGGAACTTTTGATAAATTTAGTTTCAAATATGTCTACTACTTAACATTAGCAATAAATGTAAACAAAGTATGTAAAAATATTTTTAAAAATAAGTACAAATTTGCTGTTATTCTTGAAACACAATTTATCCCAAATTCAATTATTTTTGAAAATGCATTATTAAATAAATGTAAAGTTATTTGTCATGAAGGTGGGTCTAATAAAATTACAGTCAGAATTTATAGAAATTTTAAAGAGAGATTCCAGTCTAAAATAAAATTTCCAAAAAATGTTTTTAATAAACTTCAAAAACATAAAAAAAAAAAAATTTATGAAAATGAAGGTAATAAACTTATTCTAGAAAAAATGAAGATTAATCAGATTGATCAAAATGACCATAGTGTTAAAAAAAACCAAATAAATAAAAAAAAGATTTGTAAAATTTATAATTTTGATCCAAAAAAACCATTAATAGGAGTTTTTGCTCATGATTTTATTGATGGAAATTTTATTAATTCAGGAAGAGTTTTTAGAGATAAATATACCTGGTTTATCAAAACCCTCAATTTTGCAACAAAACATAAAAATATTAATTGGATTATAAAAGACCACCCTACGGATCACACCAAGCCACCAAAGATTACTGCAAAAACAGCCTATTATAATCTTTATAAAAATAATGAAAATATAAAACTTTTGCCCAATGAAATTAAAAGTAAAGATTTACTCACATCAATTGATTTAGTGTTAACTTGCTCAGGAAGTGTGGGAATAGAATTTCCATGTTTTGGTGTTAAAAGCATTATTGCTTGTAACACTTATTACAGTGGTTTTGGTTTTATAGATTCTTCAAAAAATGAAAGTTCATACTTTAAGGAAATTAAAAGCACCATCAAAAATAAAAATTTTAAAATGTTAGATACAAAAATTAAAAAAGCTAATATTTATACATACTTATTATACCATATAGGAATTAATAAATGTCCAATTATTCCGGAATTTCGTTGGTCCAGAAGAGGATTTAAAGAAAAACAATTTTGGAAAGATAGTTATAAACTAATGAAAAAATATGATGTTAAAAATGATACTTTCTTAAAAAAACTTTCATATCAAGTTGATAAAGATCATACTCATATGCTTAATCTTTTTTAAAATAAAATTATAATTGACTATTTTTTTTAAAAAAACTGACTTATAAACTATTTATATATAAATTTTTATTATTATAAATATGTGTGGTATTGTAGGTATATTAAGCTTAAGAGATACACCAATTAATAAAATTGAAGTTGAAAATTTTAGAAATTCACTTCACCATCGTGGGCCTGATGGACAAGGCACATTTATAAGTGATGATCATAAAATAGGGCTTGGTCACACAAGACTTAGCATCATAGATGTAAGTGATAATTCAAGTCAACCTATGAGTTACGACAATGGGCGATATCATATAACTTATAATGGTGAAATTTATAATTTTTTAGATTTAAAACAAGAGCTCGAACAAAAAGGATATAAATTTAAAAGTTCTGGAGATGTTGAGGTTATTCTCGCATCTTATAAATATTGGGGAGAAAAATGTAATTTAAAGTTTAATGGCATGTGGTCCTTTGCAATATGGGATAGCAAAAAGAAAGAGTTGTTTGTTTCTAGGGATAGGTTTGGTGTTAAACCGTTGTATTATATGTCTAATGAAAAACTTTTTTTCTTCGCTTCTGAATTAAAATCATTCATGCATTTAGAAAAAAAGAACAGACCAAATTTTGATAATAATTACTTAATATACTTATCTCAAAGTTTCTCAAATCAATCTTATTTGACATCTAAAAACACATTTCTTAAAAATGTATTTGAATTACCCCCTGGTCATCAATTAAAAATTAATTACAATAAAAATATTAAAGTCGAAAAATGGTGGTCAACGCTGGATCACCTAGAAAAACCTTTAAAAAAATACGAAGACCAGGTTGATAGATTCAAAGAAATTTTCTATGATGCCTGTAGAATAAGAATGATAAGTGATGTTGAAATTTCGACTTCATTAAGTGGTGGGCTAGATTCATCTTCAATAGTTCAAGTTATTGATAGTTTAAAAAATGAATCAAAGAATGACCCTAACATATCTTACCCCCATAACACATTTATTTTGGATTATAAAAATGAAAAAGATAATGAAATAGATTTTGCTATTGCTGCCACAAAAAACTTATCTCTTATCAAAAATATTATTGAAGTAGATTTAAATAAAGTTAGCCCAGAAGATATTATTAAAACTATCTATCACCTAGAAGACGTAAGTGGTAATGATGGATTGGGTCCATGGAATCTTTATAAAAATATGAGAAAAAAAAATATAAGAGTTTCTATTGAAGGACATGGTGCTGATGAATTGTTGGCTGGTTATTCAGGATATCCAAGAATTTCTATGAAGGACTGTAAATTTCCTTGTGATTTATATAAATGGTTTGATTTATTTAAAATTCATTTAAAAATGAACGAACATGAGAATAAAGATGAAAACATTTTTAAGATATTTTTAGAGTTTCTAGGTAAAAAATTTAAGAGAAGTTTAAAATTTAACTCCTCTAAAAAAAATAATATCAGCATTTTTAATCAAGAGCCTGGTAATTATTCATCTGTAGAATTTGATAATATGGAAAATTTTAGTAATTTAGATAAAAGTCTTTATACCGATTATCATTATAGGTCTTCGCAAATAAATTTAAGAAAATTTGATAGGCTCTCAATGGCCAATGGAGTAGAATGCAGACTTCCATTTTATGATTGGAGACTTGCGACCTATACTTTCTCTTTAGACTCAAAAATTAAAATAAATAAAGGTTTTTCTAAAAATATTTTAAGGGATTGTATGAAAAATAATCTAGATAATAAAATTTTAAAAAGGACTAAAAAGAAAGGTTTTAGTCCATCAAATAATTTGTTCAATAACACTATGACACAATTTATTAATGATACATTAAAAAGTTCTGATTTTAAAGATTTGGAATTTGTAGATAAAAGCAAGGTTAATTTATTGTTAAACTCGAAAAATCTTAATTACAAAGAAATGTTTAAATTGGTTCAAATAACTTTTTTAATAAAAACTTTTTCAAAAAGTCTATCTGTCTAAATAAAAAAAACCCAACTGTTCAGGCTGGGGTTATCAACGTGGTGGTTTACCAAGGCTCTATAAGAAGAGCTAATTTTGAGATGAGTTTCCCGCTTAGATGCTTTCAGCAGTTATCTCTTACATGCTCGGCTCATGATGAGGTTACAATGACATTATTACATTTATATTTTGATTTTTTCGTATTTTTTTTATTAAATTTAAACACCATTTATTATCATCAAAAAATAGCAACTCTAAATTTATTTTTGAAGCACATCTGCCCCACTTGGAAGAGTAATAATTGATTTTTCAGCTATTATTGAGTTTTTAAGTTTCATCCCTGAAAATTTTTTAGGGTTAATCATTTCAACATCTTTCAGGATATATCTTGATAAACTAATTTCTCTTTGATTTTGCTGGTTTTTATTTATACTTTTCAATCTTATAATAGTTATTATTTATCAGTAAATTATATAAAGTACGTTTATGGTCGATAAAAATTCTATTATTTTTCTAAATTTTTATGAAGTATAAAAAAAATATAAATAAAATTCTTAATAACACAATTTGGATTACTGGGTGTGCGAGGTCAGGTACAACTATATTGGGCAAAATATTATCAACTTTAAAAAGCGTTGAATATACATTTGAGCCAGATTATTTATATACGCTTTTACCAAAAATTCACAGTTTCAATAAAAGAAATTGGCTAAATCTCTACAATACATATCTAATTGAAGAGCTTTTTTTTAATTTGTGTGTTGGTAGAAAAGCAAACTTTAGAAAAATCGATGATAGCTATATTGGTCACAGTTTAAGTGCTAAAGATTTAAAAGCAAAATTAAGAATTAATCTTTCAAGAATAGATTTTGAACATTATTTAGAAAAAAATAAAAAAAAACTTGTTATTAAAATTCCTGACGTTTCAAGAAATTTAGTTGCTCTAGAAAAATACTATCCTAAAAATAAATTTATTATTACAATGAGAAACAGTAAATCAATTTCAAACTCTCTTATTAAAAAAAAATGGTTTCGGAATAATAACAATCTTCCTTCGATTTATAAAAATCGAGATATGTTTGGGAAAAATATTCATAAAAAATGGCTCAAGCTAAATGAAAAAGAAAAAACAGAGGAATATATAAAACAAATAAACAAATACGATAAAAAATTAAAAAATAAACATGTTCTTTTTTATGAAAATTTAGTTAATGATCCGAATAAAGAAATTAATAAAATTTGTAAATTTTTAAATTTAAAAAAAACGATTATGACAAAAGAAGCTATCAAAACTATTAGAAGAACTTAACCCTAAATTTAATAAGGGAAAAATAAAACATAAGTTAATCTATTTCGTTCAATATAATGTTTTCAAGATTTAAACAATTTTTACTTTGTTTCTCAAATTGTTTCAAAAATTCAATGGCCTCTTTTGTAGAATTTGTACCCTTATTAACCAAACAATTCAGTGTTTTTGATGAACTAGAAAAATTTTTATATTTTTCTAATCCTAAAAGTTTTAAGTAAAGTTTTACAAATTTTTCTCTAAAAATATTAAGTTTTTTTTTATTAAAATTAAAATAATAAACTGATAACAATTTATAAAGTAAGTAAACGAACAGAAACATAAAATTTTTTTTTGAAAGATCTTTATAAATATTTTTAGTCGCAAAGATACTTCCTAAATTTGGTAAATTATTTTCTTGAAATGTTTTTCTATGATTTATAATTTTTAACGAATTAGTTGTAGCTAATTTTTCTCCAATATACTTATTTTTTGGAATAAAAAATTTCGCATACATTACTAGCAATTTTTTATCTTTAATTAATGAATTTCTCCAACTTAAATTTAACTTTTCTTTTTCTAGATCAATTATATTGCCTGTTTCATCAATTATTCTAATACTGGAAAGATATGTAGTTACTTCATTACCATATGAAGAAGCATTCATACAAATTGCCCCACCTATAGATCCTGGAATACCGAGCAATCCTTCGGTTCCTGTAAAACCTTTTTTAATTATATTTTTTGCAAATCTTGGAATTGAAACTCCACTTTCACAATAAACATTTGTTCCAATTTCACTCTCAACAAAAGAAAGTTTGTTCATTTTACTCAAATTTATAATTGGTGTTATTATAGTCCCATCTCTAATAATTGTATTTGATTGATTTCCTAATATATAAAATTGAATATTATTAATATTTAGATGTTTAATGAGACACACACATTGCTCAATACTTTCAGGCATAATATAATTTTTTATTACACCTCCCGCTTTAATCCATGAGCTATATCTTAATTCATAATTTTTTTTATAGAATATTTTATTTGAATGAAGCCACCTATCTAAATTATCAATCATTTAAAAACTTATTTAAAAAAAAAATTTTTAATTTTTTTAAAAATATTTAACTTAACCCTGTTCTTGTTGTATTTCATATTAAAATTGTTTGACTTAACATCTTTCCATACAGATACTGAGCAAGATATTGCTAAGTAAAATGCATTACGAGCGCCCTCAACTGAACTGACAGGATTAACATCATGAAAGGCTAAATTATTTTGTAAACCAGCAATTATAAGATTTTTTTCTGGTTTGATTATTTTATGTATTTCAAGGTCTCCGCTATTGTTTTTTTTCCACAATCTGTGTTCACCACCTTCAATTTGATTATACCCGCCAAGATAAAATAGAATTGAAATTAATCTTTGAGGATTATCAACGTGAATGCCTTTCCCACCACTATTTTTTCCATAACCTTCTACACCTGCTCCAATGTCTAATCTTGGATAAATAAATTTTTCATTCTCTTTATTAATTTCATTTTTACTTATAACTCCCCCAACTTCATAGGGGTTGCAGTGAATTTTACTATTTTCAAAATTATCCGATAAAAATCCCAATTTGTGCTCATTATTGATATCTTCTTTAAATATGTTTATAAAATAATTAACAAATTCTTCGCTATAAACAT
>ENA-UOXV01001805-UOXV01001805.1-marine-metagenome-genome-assembly--contig:-NODE-1805-length-29100-cov-13.884076_pt1 | contig 29100 bp, 21 predicted proteins | sample MGYA00238165_ERZ766961 | MGnify/ENA primary metagenome ERZ766961 (study PRJEB28924, sample SAMN03173240) | marine metagenome | biome: Marine; feature: Water; material: Subsurface seawater | place: North... | reverse complement strand
GTTGTTATTTCGTTACTATGTCTAGCAATAAAGCCATCTACTGTCACTGCTGCAATTAGTATAATTTCAGATGGCAAAATTATAACACGGTTGAGTTAAAGTTTTTTAACTGGTTTTTTTAGGTATATATAGATCTGTAACAGTTCCTTCAAAAACTTCTGCTGCATTTGCAAACGTCTCTCCTAGTGTTGGGTGAGGGTGAACTGTTAAACTAATATCTTCGGCGTCTGCACCCATTTCAATGGCTAACGCACCTTCAGATATTAAATCACCCGCATTGGGACCAACTATTCCAACACCAATCGTTCTTTTTGTTTCTTTATCAAAAAGAATTTTTGTTCGCCCTTCATTTCTACCTAAAGCAAGAGACTTTCCACTAGCTGCCCAAGGGAACTCACCCTTTTCATAAGCAATGGATTTTTGTTTTGCTTCAGTTTCGGTTAAACCAACCCAGGCGATTTCTGGATCTGTAAAAATAACTGCTGGGATAGCTTTTGCATCAAAGGCAGCCGGTAAACCACATATCACTTCAGCCGCAACTTTTCCTTCATGTGTAGCTTTATGAGCTAACATAGGGTTCCCAACAATATCGCCAATAGCATATATGTTATCGACACTTGTTTTTTGATATTTATCAACCGATATAAAACCTTGTTTATCTACTTTTATACCTGTCGTATTTACTCCCATTTTATCTGTGTTCGGCTTCCTACCAACGGAAACCAGAACTTGATCATATGTTTCAACACTTTCTTTTCCATTACGTTCCATTGTAACACTTAAACCTCCGGAAGAAGATTCCTCTACCTTAGTAATTTTAGTGGACAATAAAATTTGATTGAATTCTTTTTTTAATTTTCGAGCTAATGGTTTTACTAAATCTGGATCAGCGCCAGGAAGCAGGTTAGGTAAAAACTCTGCAACACTTACAGTTGCACCTAAAGCGCTAAAAACTGTTCCCATTTCTAAACCAATATAGCCACCACCAATGACAAGGAGACTATCGGGGATTTTCTTAAGATCGAGTGCTGTCTTTGAGGTCAACACATTGTCATTTTCAAAAGGAATCCCAGGTATAACGGATGAAGATGATCCAGCAGCAATAATACAATGATCAAACGTAACTGTTTCTTTTTTTGAATCTGTTTTTAATTCCACCTTTGTGTTTGATAAAAAAGTTGCCTCTGCTTGCACAGTTTCAACCTTCCTAGCTTTTGCCATTTGACCAATTCCATTTGACAATTGTGAAACAACCTTGTTTTTCCAATCTCTTACAGAATTAATATCTATTTTGGGTTTAGAGAAAGTAACACCCATTTTTTTCAAAGACTCTGCCTCTTCTAAAACCTTTGCTATATGCAAAAGTGTTTTTGAAGGAATACAACCCCTATTAAGACAGACCCCCCCGAGCGTTGGATCTTTATCAACCAACATTACCTTCCGTCCAAGATCAGCGGCTCTAAAAGCAGCTGCATAACCACCTGGACCTGAACCAATTACCAGTATATCTATATGCTTATTTTTTACCATTTAACATTACTCGAAAGTAGACACATCAAGAAGAGATCTTGAAAAAAACGTTGTAAAAGAAGCACCAAGTGCACCATCTATAACACGGTGATCGTAAGACAGTGAGTATGGCATAACAAAAGTTGGAATAATTTCTTTGTTTTTATGATCATATAATGGTTTCCAAGAGCTTTTAGAAATGCCCATAATTGCTACCTCTGGGGGGTTAATAATTGGAGAAAAGTTTGTTCCTCCAATTCCACCCAAACTAGAAATAGTAAAAGAACCACCTTTAAGTTCTTCAGGTCTTAGTTTTTTAGTTCTAGCTCTCTCACTTATATCCATTAATTCTTCGGAAAGACCTAATACCGATTTGTTATCTGCATCTTTTATAACAGGAACAACCAACCCTGTCGGCGTATCCACAGCTATACCAATGTTGAAATAATTTTTTTGAACCAAGTTTTCACCTAGGTGGTCTAAAGAACTATTAAAGCGAGGAAACTCTTTTAGAGCTTTGACAACTGCTTTAATAATAAAAGGTAAAAATGTTACTTTAATATTTTTTTTCAAACCCTCTTTCTTTAACTCTATTCGTTTTGTATTCAAAACAGATATGTCGGCCTCATCAAACTGAGTAACGTGGGGTATTGTTTGCCAGGCTTGTTGTAATCTTTCACCAGTAATTTTTTGAATTTTTGATAACGGCGTATTTTCAACGACCCCCCATTGAGAAAAATCAATTTTAGGAAAACTTGTGGCAGCTATTGATCCACTTTGGACCATTTTTTGTTTTATATAACCATGCAAATCCTCTTTTGTGATTCTACCTTTTTCACCGGTTGCCCTAACTAACGATAAGTCAATTTCTAATTCTCTTGATAACTTTCTAACGCCTGGACTTGCAAATGTTTTGTCTGTAGATGGCCTTGTTTCTTGTTTTATTTCTACAGGTTTTACGATTTTTTCTACTACTTCCTTTGGGGTTTCTTCTGCTTTTTGAGTGTCTGGTTTATCTTTATCATCAGATGTAATTTCAATAGAGAGAAGCGACTCACCGGTTTTAACCTCATCTCCCATAACAACAAAAACCTCTTTTACTGTTCCACTGTTTTCTGAGGGGATTTCCATACTGGCTTTATCTGATTCCAATACTAATATAATATCATCTACAGAAACGGTGTCTCCGGGTTTAATTAAAATTTCACTTACATCAGCCGAATCAATACCTTCGCCTAGATCTGGTAATACAATTTTTTTTAACATATCATACCGTTATTGGGTTGGGTTTAGTTGAATCTATATTATATTTTTTCATCACCTCATTAGCCACGCTCATCTTTATTTTCCCCTCATTTACCAATGCGCGAATTGCTGTTAGAACAATATAATATCGATCGACTTCAAAAAAGTGTCTAAGGTTTTCCCTCGTGTCACTGCGTCCAAAACCATCTGTTCCAAGTGAATAAAAAGAACCAGAAACAAACGGTGAAACTTGCTCTGTGGACATTTTTACATAATCAGAAACCGCAACAGTAGGAACAAGGTTTTTATTTAAAGACTTTTCTATGTGTGATTGTTTAGGTTTTTTACCAGGGTTCATTAAATTCCATCTTTCGACTTCTTCAGCTTCTCTTCTTAATTCAGTAAAAGAGGTTACGTTCCAAATTCCCGCTTCAATACCCCAATCATCGTTTAAAAGTTTTGAAGCTTCAATAACCTCATTCAATAATGGTCCACTACCAAGTAGCCTTATTGTTGGGTTTTTTGTTGAATGTAATTTATACATTCCTTTGATAATGTTTTTTTCAATGCCTTTGGGCATTGTTGGGTGTACGTAGTTTTCATTTTCTAGAGTTAGGTAATAAATAACATCTTTTTGTTCATAAAACATTTCTTTTATTCCGTGTTGAACAACAACAGCTATTTCATAAGCATATGCCAAATCATACGCCTTAACATTCGGTGTTACGGCTGCTGCTATATGACTATGTCCATCTTGATGTTGCAACCCTTCACCATTTAATGTTGTTCTTCCAGCTGTACCTCCAAGTAAAAATCCACGAACACGCATATCACCAGCTGCCCAGATAAAATCCCAAACTCTTTGAAAACCAAACATAGAATAATAAATATAGAAAGGTATCATGTTTTCACCGGTGGTCTGATATGACATTCCCGCAGCTATGAAAGACGATATAGCCCCAGCTTCGTTGATACCTTCTTCAAAAATTTGTCCATTGATAGCTTCTTTATAATATAAAAACTGATCTGAATCAACAGGTTCATATAGTTGACCCCTGTGTGCATATATACCAAGCTGCCTGAAGAGTGGGTCCATTCCAAATGTTCTTGCTTCGTCAGGGATAATAGGAACAATGTTTTTCCCTACTTTTTTGTCTCTACATAGAATTGTTAATAACCGAACAAACGCCATTGTTGTTGATATAGCTCTTTCGCCAGTGCCATCTAACAACTCTTGGAAAATTTTTACATTTGGGGGTGTCATTTTTTTGTTTCTAACAACCCTACTTGGTAGTGATCCACCAAGTTCTATTCTTCTGTTTTTTAAATACTTTATTTCTTTGCTGCTTGATGCTGGTTTAAAAAATGGCGCCTTTACAGCTTCTTTATCAGTTAAACCAACATTGAAACGATCTCTAAAATAAAGAAGTTCATCTTCGTTTAGCTTTTTTTGATTGTGCGTTATGTTGCGACCTTCGCCTGCCGTACCCATTCCATAACCTTTAATCGTTCTAGCAAGTATTACCGTTGGTTTTCCTTTGTGCTCAGTTGCTTCTTTATATGCAGCGTACATTTTAACCGGGTCATGACCACCAAGTTTCATTGAAATCAACTCATCATCACTTAAGTGAGACACAAGATCTAATGTTTCAGGGTATTTACCAAAAAAATGTTTTCTAAAATATGCGCCACCCTCAACAACATATTTTAAAAGGTCACCATCGATAACTTCATCCATTCTTTGTAATAGTTTTCCAGAGATATCTTTTTCAATTAATGCATCCCAATCAGAACCCCAGATAACCTTTATAACATTCCAACCCGCGCCACGAAAAGCTCCTTCAAGTTCTTGGATGACTTTAGAGTTACCACGAACAGGTCCATCTAACCTTTGAAGGTTACAGTTTACAACAAAAATTAAATTATCTAACTCTTCTTTCGATGCAAGTGTTAATGCACCTTTTGACTCTGGTTCATCCATTTCACCATCACCTAAAAAAGCCCAAACCTTTCTATCTGTTTTTTTGTATATCCCGCGGTCAGTGATATAACTAAGAAACCGAGCTTGATAAATAGCCATAATAGGACCGAGCCCCATTGAAACTGTTGCAAATTGCCAAAAGTCTGGCATTAAATATGGGTGTGGGTATGACGAAAGTCCGCCAGGTGTAAGCTCTCTTCTAAAACTTTCTAAGTTTTTATCACTAAGACGTCCCTCAACATATGCTCTGGCATACATTCCCGGTGAACCGTGTCCTTGAAAAAAGATTAAATCTCCTCCGTTCGGATGGTCTGGTCCTTTAAAAAAATGATTAAAAGCGACTTCATATAAATTTGAAGAAGATGCATATGTTGAAATATGGCCACCAATTCCAGGTGTGTTTGTGTTTGCTCGAACTACCATAGCCATAGCATTCCAACGAATAATTGATTTTATTTTTCTCTCAACGTCTTTATCACCAGGGTATTCTGGCTCATCTTTTGGTTGTATAGTGTTAATAAATGGTGTGTTCGTATTAAAAGGAAGCCTTGCTCCTTTTGCTTGGGCATAATCAATAAGTTCTTCTAATAAAAAACGTGTTCTGGCATGACCATGTTCCTCTAGGGCATCGTCAATCGAGTCTAACCACTCTTGCGTTTCTTGTGGGTCTGTATCTTTGTAGTGTTTTGACAAAATAATATTGAATATTAAAAGCTAAATCTAATACATTTATGTGCTAGACATCTATTTCTTTCCAATCCCCTTTTTTCATTTTTAGCGACAAAATGATAGCCATTAGGAATAAATAAATTGCAAAGGCTATAAAAGGGCTTTTAAACCCGCCACCCAAAACAACGCCCGTATAGTAACTGAAGGGGAGCATAAACCCCCATATAAGTGAAGATTCTACCAATGCTGGAAACAGGGTGTTCCCAGCACCTGTTAAAGCTAAAAAAAGCGTAAAACAAATTGCATCAATAAACTGTAAAAAACCAATCAACCTGAGTCCCCACACCCCAAGTTGAAGAATGTTTGGGTCGCTTGTAAATAATAATAGTATAAACTTTGGAAATAAAATAAATATAATTCCCATTGTGCCCATAATGTATTCAGCAATCCTAAGCGACTCTTTAATACTTTGTTCTGATTTTTCTATTTCCTTAGAACCCATGTATTTTCCAACAAGGGTGGCACAAGCCTGACCAACTCCCATTGCAGGCATAAACGATGCATGCATTACCGTAAACAATAATTGTGTTGTTGCTAACTCAACAATTCCAATTATTGACATTATTTTGTAAAAAAAAGAATAACCAACAGCTATCATCATTTCTTGACTTCCCATTGGAACAGATAGTTTGATTTGTTTTTTTAACATCTCAACGTCAAAACCAAGATTTATAATCCCTTTATTTTCTATTATTATTTCCTGTTTTTTTAAATAATAAGAATAGTGAAACATCATCCAAGCTGAGGAAATTAAAGTGCCAATTGCCGCGCCAGTAACACCCATACCATCAAAATCAGCCCAAAACCACAAAGAGGACAAGTCAAAAAGACCGTTGGTTTTTACGCTTAATGCTTGGGCAAGTCCTTCTTTTCCATAGATTAGACCAGCGTTTAGGTATGCATTAATTACATTGCTTGTTATTGTAACACTTAGGTGAACTTTCGTTTTTTCAATACCGGTATAAAACCCTTGAAAGACAAAGCTTATAGCATTAAAAAAAACACCTGCAGATGAAATACTTAAATAACTTATTGCGATTGGAGCTGTTGTGCTATCAGAAATAAAAAAAGGAATAATCCAATATCCATATACCCAACCAATAATTGAAATTGGAATTGAATATATTGAAGCTAGCAAAAGCCCATTATTTAGAGCTTTTATGCATTCTTGTTTTTTGTTTTGGCCTAAGCGTCTAGATGTAATCGTTTGAACAGAGGTTCTAATTCCAAGAACAATACTTAGTGCTCCCCATGATAACATACCTCCCATACCGGTTGCAGCAAGCGCTTCAGGGCCAAGGTGACCAACCATCGCTACATCTACCAAACTCATAATTACACGGCTTAAATTGCTTATAATTACGGGAAAAGCGAGAAACCAAACGGCTTTAAATATTTTAAAGTCTCCTGGAAATAAAAGTGTTTTTAACACTGTCTATGTAACAATATAATTGAAAACCGTTTTGATTTGGTTTTCTTCTAAATATCGTTTCGTTTTACTACAAACAGGAGCAGTGGTAGCGAGAAATTTTTTTGTGCTTTTTTGTGCTTGTATAGACTTTGCAATATCAACGATTTTTATTCCGTCTTTCATAATAATTCGAGACTTTATATTTTTAACTATGTAAATATTTTTGTTTAAATCTATTGCTAGTTTTGATCTTGGTGGTGCGCCGACAGTAAGTGGATTAATTTCTTTTAATTTAATAATATTATTCATTGCGTTCTTTTTGACATTTAACGTGAGAAGTTTATGTATTTTTTAATATGAAATTTACTTTATCCAAAAGTGTAAAAGATGCGATAAATAACAACAAGCCGGTTTTGGCTCTAGAGTCTACTATAATCGCCAGTGGAATGCCGTATCCACAAAACATTGAATTTCAAAACAAAGCAGAACGTATTTGTGCTAAGCTGGGTGTTGTACCTGCTACTATTGCCATCATTAAAGGTGTTGTGCATATTGGGCTTGGTTCAAAAGAATTAAACTTCATAGCAACAAACTCATCTGTTAAGAAAATATCAAAAAGAGAAATTGGTATTTGTTTAGAAAAAAACATTTCTGGAGCAACAACAGTCAGTAGCACTTCTCACCTTGCTCACTTGGCAGGTATTAAGGTTTTTTCGACAGGGGGAATTGGTGGGGTTCATCGAGGCTACAAAAAATCACTTGATATGTCACAAGACCTTTTTTCCTTAAGTCGAACTCCAATAGTGGTTGTCTGTTCCGGTGTTAAATCTTTTTTAAATGTGGAAAAAACAATAGAGGCCCTCGAAACATTTGGTGTAACAACGGTTGGATATAAAACAAACAGCTTTCCACTATTTTATTCTTCAAAATCTAAAAACAAACTCCAATATAGTTTTGACACCGTGGGTGGTTTAATTGGCACGTATAGGGAAAACATTAAAAATAAATTACAAAGCTCCCTCTTGGTTCTAAACCCCGTACCAAAAAAAGATGAAATCATAGAAGAAAAAATTAAAAGCATTGTTTCTAAATCAATTTCTAAAATGGATAAACTCGGAATTGTTGGAAATAAAACAACTCCTTTTTTGTTAAGTGAAATCGCAGAAAAGACAAAAAACAAGAGTCTAGAAACAAATATATCTCTTGCGTTAAACAATATAAAGCTTGGAGCAACAATAGCTCTTAAAATGTAGGTGTTTGACACTTTGGCACTATAATTAAGATGGAATAAAAATTGAAAGAGTTAATTATGAATAACTTGAAACAACTAATGCTAAACCACCCAACTTTATCAATCTTACTGATCCTGCCTTTTTCACTAATGTTTGTTTTTGCCTTATTTGGTTTAATTATTAACGTTTTACTTCCTTTTATATTTGCTTTGTGGATAGCAAATTGGGTTTATGGGGTTATTGTTGGCTCTTCAATGGTAAAACCGATGTACGAACCTTTTTGGGTCGTGAGGTCAAAAAAACTTTAACCAGATTTAATTCTTATTTTCTAAAACACCAAAACATTTAACACTTACACCAACATAGTGCCAAAGAGTTGCTGTTATAGCACAACACTCTGAAAACACAACACCTTCCTGTGTTTCAGTGGTTTTAAACCTTTTAGGACCGAGTGTTTGAACGGTGGTTTTTTTAAGTTTAGATGTTTTTTCATAAACCTTAGACATATCTGGAAACATTGGGAAGTCTTCGTGTGGGGTTCGACCTCGAAGAAAAAACAAACCAGACCTATTAATGTGGTCGGTTATTAAAACGTTGTGCTCTATTCCTCTTATTCTATCATACATATGAATTTCTTTTATGTTGTATGTTTTTTTTAAGCCTAAAACATTGGAGGGAGACAATGAAAACTTGTTAAACCTGGTTGGTTTTATAAAAACATTGTTCTTTTTTTCGTTTATGGTATGTCCAAATAAGGTTTTGTGAAAAACACTGTTAAAACCAAATGTTTTTGGGTTACTATTAAAATAATAGAATTTCAAATTTTAATAATCTCTGGAACCAAAAAGACCTGTTCCCACTCGAACCATCGTTGAACCCTCTTCTACTCCCAACTCAAAATCGTTTGTCATTCCCATCGACAATTCTTTAAGAATGTTTCTTCCAAGTTCTTGGTTTATTTTGTCTTTTAAATCACGAAGTGCTGAAAATGAGTTTTTGATTTTTTTTTCATCTGAGGTGTTGGGACCAATTGTCATTAAACCTACAATTTCTAAATTTTGTAATGAAAAACAAGAAATCAACTCATTGGATATAGTAGGTGAAAAACCGTTTTTTTGAGGCTCCCCACTTGTGTTTATTTCAATTAAACACTCTGTTTTTTGAGTTCTTTTTTGAGAAGCGTTGTTTATCTTGTTTGCTGTTTTAAAAGTATCGACACTGTCAATAGTATCAAAAAGATCAAGGCACTTATTTATTTTATTCGACTGAAGGTGACCAATAAACCTTTTTTTTAATGTTTTAAAACCCTGGAAGTCAACAAACTTGTTTTCGGCTTCTTGAACCCTGTTTTCACCAATACTAGTAACACCCAAACTGTAGCACTTCTCTATTTGTGAAATATCTCTAGTTTTTGTCGCCGCTATTAACTCAACTTTTTGTTTAAAAGAGGATTTTTTTTTAGCAACCTCAATTTTTTCTAGAACTATTTTTAATTTATGTTCAAGGTCCAACTTTATTCTGTGTTTGGTTTTTCTTCTTCGGTTTCTTCTATGGTTTTTGGTTCTGTGTTCTCTTCAGTTTTCTCGGCTTCTTCCATCACTCTTGTGATCGATGAAATAATGCTTCCATCATCTAATTTAACCAAACGAACACCTTGTGTTACTCGACCAATTGTTCTAATTGCACCAACGGGTTGACGCATCAACACCCCCGCATCAGTAATAACAATTAAATCATCTGAATCTACAACTTCCATTATTTTAACCATTTTACCCGTTTTATCAGTGCATCGCATTGTTAAAACACCTTTTCCGCCACGAGTTTGTGTTCGGTATTGAATAACATCCGTTCTTTTTCCATACCCTTTTTCTGTTGCAACAAGAATCGTACCTTCTCTTTTAACAATTAACATACCGACAACATAGTCATCTGCTGAGCTAAGTTTAATTCCCCGAACACCCATTGTTTTTCGTCCACTAGGTCTAACATTCGTTTCTGAAAAACGAATTGATTTACCTTCATGTGTTCCTAATAATATATCGTGGTCGCCATTTGTTATTCGCGCTTCAATTAGTTGGTCATCTTCTCTGATTTCAATAGCGTATATACCACCTTTTCTCGGTTTTCCATACGCTGATAGAACTGTTTTTTTAACAACACCTTTTTTAGTTGCCATTACAATAAAGTGATCATCTTTAAACTCACTTACACTAACAAAGGCTTCTACTCTTTCTGTTGGGTCACAACCAATAAGGTTAACAATCGCTCGGCCCCTTGTCGCTCTCCCACCCTGTGGTATGTCATACACTTTCAGCCAAAAACATTTTCCTCTATCTGTAAAAAACAACATATAGTTATGTGTGTTTGCAATAAAAAGATGTTCAACAAAATCTTCGTCTTTACTACCAGCACCCTGTACACCTCGACCACCTCGTCGTTGTGTTTTATATGTGTTAAGCGCTGTCCTTTTTATATAACCCTGATGAGTAATCGTTAAAACAACCTCTTCTTCAGCAATCATATCTTCCATTGAAAAATCAGAATCGACCGGTATAATTTCAGTCCTTCTTTCATCTCCATAGTTTTCTTGAACCTCCAACAATTCACTTTTTATAATATCCATTCTTTGGTTTTTGTTTTCAAGAATACCCTTAAGGTTTGAAATAATTTTTATTAACTCTTTATACTCTTCAAGTACTTTATCAACCTCCAACCCTGTTAAACGTTGCAACCTCATTTCTAATATTGCTTGAGCTTGTATTTCTGAAAGGTTAAAATTGTTCATTAAACCTTCTTTTGCAACGTTGGGGTTTTTACTCGCTTTAATTAACTCAATGACAGCGTCGATATTATCCAGAGCAATTTTTAAACCCTCTAATATATGAGCCCTTGCCTCAGCTTGCCTTAACTCAAACTCTGTTCTCTTCACAACCACTTCATGTCTAAAATCAACAAAGTGATTTAAAACCTCTTTTAACGGCATGATTTTTGGAACACCATTAACTAAAGCAAGTAAGATAATTCCAAACGTGTCTTGCAGTTGTGTAAATTTATAAAGTTGGTTTAAAATAACTTCAGGAACGGCGTCTCTTTTTGTTTCTATAACAACGCGAATTCCATCTTTATCAGACTCATCTCTTAAGTCTGTAATACCAACAATCTTTTTATCTCTAACAAGGTCTGCTATTTTTTCTACTAAGTTTGCTTTATTACACTGGTATGGTAATTCAGTTATAACAACACTGTCTTTTCCTGACTTTGAGGATTCAATGTGCGCGCGAGCTCTTATTTTAATTTTGCCGCGCCCCGTATTATAAGCACTACTTAATCCGTCCATTCCCATAATTAAACCAGCTGTTGGGAAATCTGGCCCTTTAATGTGACCCATCAACTCTTCAGTGGAAATATCTGCGTTATCAATCATTGCAATTAAACCACTAATTACCTCTGTTAGGTTGTGTGGTGGTATTTTTGTTGCCATACCTACAGCAATACCTTCAGATCCGTTTACCAGTAGTGTTGGAACAGTTGTTGGTAAAACGGTTGGTTCTTTTAATGTTTCGTCAAAGTTAACTGTCCAACTAACAGTTTCCTTATCAAGGTCTTTTAACATCTCGCTTGTAAGTTTTGTCATTCTAGATTCCGTATAACGCATTGCAGCTGCATTGTCACCATCAACAGAACCAAAGTTTCCTTGACCATCTACAAGTTCGTATCTCATTGAAAACGCTTGTGCCATTCTTACTAAAGCATCATAAACCGAAGAGTCGCCGTGCGGATGGTACTTACCTAGAACATCTCCAACAATTCTAGCTGATTTCTTATAAGGCCTATTCCAAGAAGAACCGAGTTCGCTCATTCCATATAAAATTCTTCTATGAACAGGTTTTAAACCATCTCTAACATCTGGGAGTGCTCTTGAAACTATTACAGACATGGAGTAGTTTAAATAACTCTCCCTCATCTCATCTACAATGTCTCTAGGGAGGGTGTTGTCTCTATTTATATCAACCATTTTAAATCCTTTAAATATCTAGGTTTACAACAAACTTAGCGTTTTTTTCTATAAAACTTCTTCTTGCCTCTACATCACTGCCCATTAAGTTTTGGAAAGTAACGGCTGCCGCCTCTGCGCTTTCTACTGTAACCTGAAGCAGTGTTCTTTTTTCGGGGTCCATTGTGGTGTCCCAGAGCTGCCCAGGGTTCATCTCACCAAGACCTTTATATCTTTGTAAACCAATTTTTGTTGTTTTATTGTCTTTTTTCATTCTCTGCATAATTAAATCTCTCTCGTTGTCATCATACGCGTAATATGCTTTTTTTCCTTGGTGTAACCTATATAAGGGTGGCATTGCTAAATACAAAAAACCTCCGTCGATAAGATGTTTCATTTTTCTATAGAAAAAAGTTAATAAAAGTGTTCTTATGTGTGAACCATCTACATCTGCGTCTGTCATTATTATAATTTTATGATAACGAATCTTTTCAATATTAAAGTCACCTGGTGATTTTTCACCTGTTTCTTCATCACTACCACCAAACCCTGTTCCAAGGGCAGTAATTATAGATTGGATTTCGTTATTACTTAGAAGTTTATCTATGCGCGCTTTTTCAGAGTTTATAACTTTACCCCTGAGTGGTAAGATTGCTTGGTTTTTTCTGTCTCGGCCTTGCTTCGCTGAACCACCCGCAGAATCTCCCTCAACCAAATACAATTCACAAAAAACAGGGTCTTTATTAGAACAATCAGCGAGTTTTCCAGGCAAAGAAGAACTACCAAGAACACTCTTTCTCCTAACGAGCTCACGTGCTTTTCTAGCGGCAGATCTACTTCTAGCTGCTAACAACGCTTTTTCAACAACCTTTCTTCCAATAGAAGGGTTTTCTTCTAAAAAGTCTAAAATTCCCTCATAAACAACCCTATCAACAAGCCCTTTTACATCACCGTTTCCCAGTTTTGTTTTTGTTTGTCCCTCAAACTGCGGTTCTGGAACCTTAACACTAATAATAGCTGTTAGGCCTTCTCTAAAATCTTCACCTGTTAGTGTTATTTTTTCTGTCTTTTTTGCTTTAATTAAATTGTTTTTAGATGCGTGGTTGTTCATTGCCCTTGTTAAAGCAGAGCGAAAACCAGATAAGTGCGTACCGCCTTCTATTGTGTTAATATTATTAACAAACGTTAGAATATTATCATTATATGTGTTGCCATATCTAAGCGCAACATCTACTGGAACCTCACCATCTTCTTTTTTAACTGTAATAACTTTGTTGTGCAGTGGGTTGTTTTTTTCATCAAGGTATTTAACAAAATCACTTAATCCTCCTTTAAAATTAAAAGAGTCTTCAGGTCCATCTTCTTCCCTTAAATCTTTTAGTTTTATTTCTAAACCCTGGTTTAAGTAAGCAAGTTCACGAAGTCTTTCTGATATAATATCATACTCAAAAATGGTTGTGGTAAACACAGAACTATCCGGCGCAAAAGATACTTTTGTTCCACTCTTTTTTGTTGTGCCTATTTCTTTAAGTTTGTTTTGAGTTATTCCAATTTTGTAATCTTGTTTATATACCTTACCATCTCTTTTAACTTCAACCCAAAGCCACTCAGACAGGGCGTTAACAACAGAAACACCAACACCATGCAAACCACCAGAAACCTTATATGTGTCTTTGTCAAATTTTCCACCCGCATGCAAAACAGTCATCACAACCTCAACTGCAGGTTTTTTTTCTTCTTTATGCATTCCAACGGGAATACCTCGCCCGTTATCCTCAACAGTAACAGAACCGTCTTTGTTGAAAAACACTGTTATTTTTGTGCAATGTCCAGCTAAGGCTTCATCAATTGAATTATCAACAACCTCATAAACAAGGTGGTGAAGTCCTCTTTTTCCAACATCTCCAATGTACATAGCGGGTCGTTTTCTTACCGCCTCTAAACCTTCTAATACTTTAATACTTTCTGCGCTATAACTACTTTTATTTTGATTCATATAAATCGTATTTCCTTTATGGCAGTGGAGCCTATTTTTTTATTTATTTTATCTATGATATCTTTTTTTTGCATATAAAGCTCTTGTCTCCAGGTTGCAGACTTGGTTTTTACAACAAGAACACCCTTATCAACACTTATCGCATCTGTAACCTTTGAAACAACATCACCAACAACATCACCCCAAATAGAAACTGCATTTTCCTGTTGTATTGCTCTTTCAAACCCAGACTCACTTATCGCTTTCTCTATCGCTTTTTTAAGTTGTTCCATTTATTTGTAAATGGTGTTTATTAACCTCATTAAACTCTAGAAAGAAATCGTTTTCTTTTATGTTTACGATATTGGTTGTTGTTATTATTGTTTGTGTTTTTTTTTCTTTATTTTTAAATCTTTCCACAAATCTTAATAATTTTTTACTTCTTTCTTTATCTAAATTAGCAAACATATCATCAATTAAAAAAATCGGTGTTTTTTGTGTTTTTTGTGACAGAAAAAGCTGTTCTGTTATTTTTAAGAGCGCAAGAAAAAGTTTGTGTTCTCCTTGTGATCCGTGGTTTTTAATTTGTTTCTGATCCCAAAAAAAGAAAACGTCGTCTCTGTGAGGACCAAAAGAAGTGTGTTTCTTTTTAATATCAGAATCTTTTTTTTCAATGAGTTTAAGATTGTATTCTTCCTCATCTTTAGTTTTTAAGTCATATTTGATGTCTAGGTTTAAATTTCGATCAAACTTTTTTACGGTATTTATAAAAAAAGAAATGAATTCATCCATCAATGACTTTCTTTTTAACCAAAGAGAAAAACCTTTTTGGATTAACGGTTTGTTCCAAATTTCTAATTCTTTTTGCTTTTTAATTGTGTTTTTTTCTGTTCTTAAAAGAGAGTTTCTTTGTTTTAATATTTTATTATATGATAACAGTTCGTTTAAATAACTATAAGAACAAATAGAAAAGATTTTATCAAAATAGTTTCTTCTGTTTAGGGGTGAACCTTTTGTTATTTCTTCTTCTTCTGGGGAAAAAATAACAACATTGTTTAGGCCTAATAATTCTTTTCTTTTTTTAATCGGTTTTTTATTTATTGTTATTTTTTTTAAGCCAGACGTGTCTTGGGATAAAGTAACTTCGTTTTTAGAGTTGTCTTTGTTTTTAAAAAAACCTTTAATAAAAAAATTTTTATCACCTTTTTTTATTAAGTCAACTTTATTATTTGTTCTAAAACTTTTACCGTAAGACAAACTATGAATAGCCTCTAAAATTGATGTTTTACCGGAACCATTTTCACCCCAAATAATTGTTAGACCTGGATTAAAATTTATATTTGTTTTCTTGTGGTTTCTGAAAGAAATCATCTCAAGTTTGTTGATTTCCATTTAGATGTTTTTTTTTCAACTATTTAATCGAACAGGCATTAATAACATCGTTTTGTTTTCTTCTTCTTCACTACCTGTAAACAATGTTGCACTAATAGGTGTGTTTAATTTTATTATAACCTCTTCACCTGAAATATGACTAATAACATCTTTAAGATATTCACCATTATATCCGATGATTAAATCATCTCCTTCGTACTCACCTATTATTTCTTCCTTGGCTCTAGAGCTTGATTCAGGATCCTCGGTGTGAATAATAAAAGAGTTATTAGAAACATTAAAAGCAACTTGGTGTGTTGATTTGTTTGAAAAAATCGATACTCTTTTAATGGCTCCTAAAACACTTTTTTTGTCTACTTTTAAAATTTTAGTGTTATCCGTTGGTATAACGCTTTCATAGTCTGGAAAAACCTCATTTATGGTTCTAGAAATTATTGTATCTTGATTTATTGTCGCTGTCATATGTGTTTCACCAATTGATAATAAAATATCATCGTTTGATAAAAAGGTAGATAAATATGATAAGAATTTTTTTGGTACCACAATATCACCAACAAACGTATCTACTTTATAATCATCTTTAATTGTTTTTACCAACCTGTGTCCGTCTGTTGCAACAGCGGTTAAACCTGTACTATTAAACCGGAAAAGAACACCGGTTAAAGAGGGTTTTAAATCATCTTTACTTACAGCAAAAAGCGTCGAGTCAATAATGTTTCTAAAAACATTCCCAGATATACTTAATCTGTTTTTTTCTTCTACTTTTGGCATTGTGGGAAATTCTTCTTTTTGTTTTCCCATTAAATCATAAGATCCAGAATTTGTTTTTATTTCTATTTTGTTTTTTATATCTGCTATTATCGTAATTCTAGTTTCTGGTAATTCATTTGTTATATCATATAGTTGCTTTAGTGGAACAGCTGCTGAACCCTCTTCTTCAATACTGACAGATATTTCTAAATCGATAGTTAGCTCAAGATCAGTAGTTCTAAGAGTTGTTTTATCATTTGAAGCTGTAATTAAAACACAACTTAAAATTGGAAGTGTTGATCTTGTGGGTGTTGCTTTAGATAGTTTTTGAAGAGCTTGTTGTAATTCGTTTTTAGATGTGGAAAATTTCATAAAACCTAAAATTTATTGTGTTAACAAAAAGATAAATACATAACTGTATTTTAACTTCATAAAATACTTATAAGGACTCTTTTTTAAAAGATATTATGTCAACATTATGGAATAAGAAGAAAAGTAAAAACAGTAATTAATATTATTTATAGCGGTGTATTTGTGGATAACAACAATAACTATCTAATATAAATTATTATTATTTAATTTAATTAAAAGACTTAAAGAATATTATAAAGTCTTTTATTGTGGATAAAAGGTATAATTTGTTAAGAAAAATAAGTTATTGTTTTTCAAAATAAAAATCCACACTACATAATTAAGATGTGGATAACAATGTGGATAACTAACTATTTATCTTTATGTATTTTTCTTTTTTTGCTTTTTCTATCCAAGAGTTATACCAATTCATTTTTTTATTATTCAACGCCATCATTTCAATTTTTGGCCAATGGTCTTCTATTTTTGGTTTTCCACCTTCTTTGATTCTTTCTAACCAAAGTAAATGAAAACCGTAAGAAGTGTTAATTGGGGGGCTGCATTCACCTTTTTTAATATAACTCAAAGCTAAACCAAATTCTTTTATTGGGTAATTGCTTGGAATTATCCAACCGAGGTCTCCACCAATACCAGCGGTTTGATAATCTTTTGAATGTTTTTCAGTAAAAAACTTAAAATCTTTTAAAGTATTACAAGAGTCTTTTAATTGAGTTGCAAAATTAAAGGCTCTTTCTTCATCTTTTTTCTGTATTTCAGGACTAATTAATATATGTCTTACCCTTGCTTTATCACCTTTTCTCTCAAAAACCTCTAATATGTGAAAACCGACATCTGTTTCAATTGGTTCGCTTATTACATTCTCTTTTATTGTAAAAGCGGTCTCTTCAAATTCTTTTAAAAGAGATCCTCTCTTTACCCAACCAAGGTTTCCACCTTTATCTTTAGAACCTGGGTCCATTGAAAAGTTTCTAGCAAACTCTTCAAAACTCTCACCTTTGTTTATTTTAGCTTTAATGTTTTTTAATAAAAGAACAGTTTCTTTTTTTAAACTATCACTGGGGGTTGGTTTAATTAATAAATGTCTTAGTTTTGCTTCTGTTGGGAAAACAGGAAGACTGTCTCTATAGACTTTAAAAAAAGACAAAACCTCATCTTTAGATATTTTTACTTTTGATAATAATTTTTGTTGATATTTTTCTGATATTATTTTGTCTTTCATGTCATACCAAAACTCAGAACGAAAAGATTTAATGCTTTGACCCAGCATTTTTTCTGCTGCTTTTTCCCCACCAGCTTGTAAAACAATTCCATTAACCTGCTGGTCTAACGCTTGGTTTATTTCGTTTTCTGTAAATTCGACAGTAGTATCTTTTTCAGCTAGTTTTAATAATATTTTTTGATCAATCATTGACCCCAAAACAACAGATCTTAATTTTAAGAAACCGTTTATATCTTCATTTGGGTTTATGTTTTGTTGAATCGCCATCATGTTTACCATCTGGCTTAGGTCGCTTTTTAAAATAATTTTATCTTCCACAACAGCAGCCACACCATCAACAATCAAGACATTGTTTTGACTGTTTAAAATATTTAAAACAAGTACTAAAACTAAAATTAAAAAATTCACTTACTAACCTCCGGAGAAATATAAATATCTGCGTTTACATACAAACTATCTAAGACCTTTTTTAAAAAAACAACCTCTTTGTTTTTAATGATCCTTTGTTGTATTTCATCATAAACAACCTCAAGACCCTTTATTGTTCCCTTTTTGTTTTTTTTTAAAATTTCAAAAACGTGGTAAGAAGATCTTATTTTTTTTGGTCCAACAACATCCCCAACAACGTGGCTAAAAACAAAACCTATTAAATTATCACCAACGAGACTTTTTTTAACTGTTTTTATTTCTGGTTTATATTTGTACATATATTCTTCTAAAAGAGAACCTTTTTTATTTGATTTTAATAGTTTTTTTAATTTTACAGCATCATTCTTTGTGGGCAAAACAAAGTGTTTTAACCTAATTTCATCTTCATTTCTTATAAAAGATTTTTTATGGGTTCTATAATAGTTTGACACTTCCTTTTTTGAAATAGTAATTTGTTTTTTTGCTTCTAGCTCTAAAAAAGAACCAATAAGTAAATCCTTATAAAAATCTTCTTTTTTTTCTATTAAAAGAAAGTCTTTATCTAGGTTTGCGTTTAGAGCGGCTTCATATAGCAACGTTTTTTCAACCCAGTTGTTTGTAAGATGTAGAACAGAATTAGAACTAACTAAATCACCATCGGTCTTATCTATAATGTTTTTCTTTGTTAAAATGTTCTCACCTACACGTGCAACAACACCCTCTTCAATGTCTTTATTTGAAGAACAGGAAAAAACAGTAATAAGTAGAAGCGTAAGTATAATCATTAGGTATTAACCGGGTAAAAATTAAACAAAAAACAAGTTAGTTGAACTATTGATGTTTTTATACCAATCAAAACCATCTAAATAAGAAAAAACCAAGGAAAAACACTCGTTATCTTCTTCGAATTTTCTGTTTTGAATGTTTTTATTTTCAAAGGACAAAACACTGTTGATAAAGGTTTCTCCAACTTTTTCTTGGTCTAAAATAAAAACAACACTGTTTTTATTAATGGAAAGGCTCTTAACAATGGAATTTTTAAGAGATATTTTTAACCGCGATAAATTTAAATAATTAACGGTTTCTTTTGGTGGTTTTCCGTAGCGATCAATTAGTTCGTTTTGAATATCTAAAACCCTGTCAGCGCTAGTAGCTTTATTAATCTTTGTATAAAAAGAAAAACGCTCTGTTTCACCTTTTACAAAAAACAAAGGAATTAACGATTTTCCAAAAAAGAAGACATCTACATCTTTGCCCGGTTCTTTTTTGTTTAATTTTTTACCAACAGATTTTTTAAGAAGACTGTTGTAGTGCTCTAGTCCAACTCTTGAGATTTGACCACTTTGTTTGTAACCAAAAACAGCACCACCACCCCTTATGTCGAGGTCGTTTGTTGCTATATTGTACCCAGAACCCAAAGAGGTGTGCCGCTCTATTGTTTTTAATCTTTTATATGCTTTTTCACTTAATTTTGTCTTTTTTGGAACAAATAAATAACAACTAGCCTGGCGCGAAGACCTACCAACACGTCCCCTTATCTGATATAGTTGACTTAAACCAAGGTTTTGAGGGTTGTTAATAATAATACAATTAGCGTTTGAAACGTCTAAACCCGACTCTATAATTGTACTGCAAACTAAAACAGATATTTTACCGTCAAAAAAACCAAGTAAGTTTTTTTCAAGGTCTTTACTGCTTTGTTGTCCGTGTATAAAATCAACCTTTTCGCTTGGGAAAAGTTCTTGGATTTTTTCAACATAATACTCAATTGATTCTACGTTGTTATGTAAAAAATATACCTGCCCGCCCCTTAAAAGTTCTTTTTCAATGATTTGTTCTGTTCTTTTCCAAGAAAAAAACTCAACAAAAGTACTTATTGGTTTTCTTGTTGTTGGTGGCGTTTCTATTCTACTAATATCTCGAATTCCAAGCATTGATTGTTGAAGTGTTCTTGGTATTGGCGTAGCAGACATCGATAAAACATCCACGTTGTTTTTTAATGCGCGAATACTTTCTTTATGTTTAACTCCAAACCGGTGTTCCTCATCAATAATAAGTAAACCAAGGAATGGCATTACCACATCATCAGATAATAAACGGTGTGTGCCTATAACAAGGTTTATCTTACCAGTTAAGACCTGCCCAAGAACCTCTTTTTGTGTTTTTCTTGTTTGAAATCGCGAAAGTAAAGCAACAGACACACCCAAAGGCTCAAGTCTTTCTTTTGTTGTTATGTAGTGCTGATCAGAAAGAACGGTTGTTGGACAGAGCAGCACCACCTGCTTTGAAAACGCAACAACACGAACGATAGCCCTTAAAGCAACCTCCGTTTTACCAAAACCAACATCACCACAAATAAGTCTATCCATTGGTTTTTTGCTTTTTAAGTCAAAAAGAACATCTTTTATTGCTTGTTTTTGATCTATCGTTTCTTTGAAAGGAAAAGATTTTTTAATTGCACGCTCAAACTCGAGACTCTTTATATAGCTAAAACCACGCGGTCTTTCTCTTGAATTATAAATTTCTACCAACGAATCAGAAACAACCTCAACTTCTTTTTTTGTTTTTGATATGTTTTTTTGCCATTCTTTTCCACCAAGTTTGTTTAGGGTTGGTTTTCCACCAACATTAACATATTTATGAACAAGGTTTGCTTTGTTTATTGGTACAAAAAGAGTTCCACCGTCTTTATAAACCAGTTTAATATATTCTTTTTCATAACCGCTTGGGCCCCGAACCACCAAACCACCGAACTTACCAACACCGTGAGACACGTGAACAAGTAAGTCACCAACAACAATGTTTGATAAGTTGTTTATTAATAATGGTTTGTGCGACTTGTTTCCTCTGTGTTTTTTTAAATCAGGAACAAAGTATAAGTTTTTTGATTTTATTTTTATAGTTGTATTTATCAAACCCTTTTGTGTTGAAAAACCAAGTTTCTCCAAGTTGTTTTTTCTACTGTTTTTCGTAATAAAAACCACCACGTTTTCAATTCCAACCTTGTTTCCAAAAACCAATAATTCTTTTTTGTTTTTTATGGTGTTGGTTTTTTTTTCAGATAAAAAACTTAGCTTTTCATGACCAGGATTTAATGTGTATTTATTATTGTTGTTTTTTAAGTTTATTACAAGGTCCCAATCGAAAAAAGCAAACAAACTCTTCCCCTTTTCTACTGGCTCACCAAGTAAATCGTAAAAAACAAAACCCTTTGTGTTTTTAGTTGATCGCTGACTGTCAATATTAAAAAAGGTTATTTCTTCCACGACATTAAAGGCAAAAACCACACGCAATGGTTCTTGTGTGTTTTCAGGGTAAATATCAACAATTTCACCGCGAAGAGAAAACTCTTTCGGGTTGTACACGTAATCAACCTTTTTATATCCAAAAGAAAATAGTTTTTCACAAAAACTATCTCTATCAAGTTGTTGCCCCACCTCTAAAACAAGTTTTCTAAACACTGTTTTTTTATTTATGTTTTTAACATGAGCAACACTTTCTAGACTTGTACAAACACCGCCCTCCGGTTTCGATAAACCAACCAAAGCTTCAGACCTAAAAAAGTTGTGTTGTGTTTCAAAACCGGGAACAATAGCATTTTTTGACTGTTCTGGATAATAAAACAAAGAACCACTAAAAAACTCTTTTTGTCGTAAAAAACTTGAAGCAAACCCACTATCTGCTAAAACCAAAACACGAAACCCCTTCTTGTTTTTAGAGAGTAGGTTTAAAAAAACAACCAATAGGTCTGGCTGTAGCCCCGTTATTGTTCCACCCCTCAACAAATGTTCAAACTCTTTATTAAATATATGTTTCACGTGAAACGGGTTATGTTTTTAACAGGTAAATCATTAATGCTGATACATCTGACGGTGACACGCCTGATATTCTACTCGCTTGCCCAAATGTTTGCGGCTTAACAATATTGAGTTTTTCTCTTCCCTCTATCGAAATACCTTTAAACTTAGAATAGTTTATGTTTGGTTTGATTTTAAGGTTTTCGTTTGCGCTTTGTTTTTTTATCTCTAACAAATGTCTTTTTATGTACCCATCATATTTTATTTCTGTTTCTATGTCTTCCAGGGCTTCAAGAAAAGACCATTTTTTAGATTTAAAGTTCTTTGGCATAAGGTTTGTTTTTTTAAGTGTGTCCCGAAGGTTGCTTTCTGGTCTTTTTATGTATTCACTTATCGGCGTTGCTTGTTTTAGGTTGAAAAACGAAAGGTCTTTTGTTTGAATGGATTTTTCACTAATTCGTAAAACCGTATTTCTATCGACCAGTCTTTTTTCAATTATTTCTTTTTCGTCTGTGTTTAATAGGTTGTGATTGGTGGCGGTTTTATATAGTCTTGTTTCTGTGTTTGAATATCTCAACATCATTCGATATTCTGCTCGACTGGTAAACATTCTATATGGCTCATCTGTATCTTTTGTGACGAGGTCATCAATTAGCACCCCAATGTAACCTTCAGACCTTTTTATGGTTAACTCTTTTTTGTTTAGTGTTTTGTTTGCGGCGTTTATTCCAGCTATAAGTCCTTGAGCTGCGGCTTCCTCATAGCCCGATGTTCCGTTAATTTGACCAGCAAAAAACAACCCAAAAACCTCCTTGGACTCCAAGGTTGTTTTAAGTTGAGATGGCGCGATGCAGTCATATTCAATAGCATACCCGGGACGTAAAAACTCAACATTTTTAAAAGCAGGAATTGTTTTAAGGCTTTCAGTTTGTACCGACTCTGGTAAGCTAGTAGAAAAACCATTTATATATATCTGGTCAGACCTATACCACTCTGGTTCTAAAAACAATAGATGCGATGGTTGATCCGAAAAACGTTTTACTTTGTCTTCAATTGAGGGGCAGTATCTCGGCCCAACTCCCCTGATTTCTCCGTTGTACATTGGTGAGAGGTGGGCTTTTTTTTCAATAATTGCGTGTGTTTTTTCGCTTGTCCTAACAGTGTGGCAAGGTTCGTTTTTTGGAGAAAATTTTGATGTAAAATAAGAGAAAGGTGTTGGGTTTCTGTCGCCAAAATCCTCTGTTGTTTTTTCCCAGTCAACACTAGACTTTAAAACCCTTGGCGGTGTACCTGTTTTGAGTCGCATAGTCCTAAACCCAACCGTCCTTAAATATTCAGTCATACCGATCGATGCTGATTCACCCATTCTACCCGCTAAAACCTTTCTATCTCCAATATGAATCACCCCAGATAAAAACGTTCCACACGTTATTACGACAGCGTTTGAAAGGACCCGGTCTCCACTTCTTAAAACCACACCAAAAACAGAATTGTTTTTAATTAATAGCGATGTGGCTTCCCCTTTTATTATGGATATGTTTTTATCATTTAGAACAGTCTCAGATATGTTTTTTTCATATATTCGTTTATCTACTTGTGCTCTTGGGGACCAAACAGACCTGCCTTTTGATTTGTTTAGTATTTTAAATTGCAACCCAGAAGTGTCAGCTGTTTTTGCCATTAAACCACCTAGGATATCAATTTCTCTGACAATCTGCCCTTTTGCTATTCCACCGATAGCAGGATTACAAGACATTCTACCAATACTTTTTTCATCCATTGTAATTAGAGATACTTTACAGCCAATTTTTGAAGCAATTTTAGCCGCCTCCACCCCTGCATGACCACCACCAACAACAACAATGTTCTTTTTTTGTTTCACGTGAAACTATTTCCCAACACAAAAACCTGAAAAAACACTATCGAGTACATCATCTGAGGTGGTTTTCCCAAGAAGGTTGTCAAAGTAACCTATAGCCACTTTTATGTGGTGCGCTAAAAGCTCGAGGTTTTTTTCTTTGTTTGTAATAAGTGGTTTAAGCTCGGACTGTATTTGTAGGAGTACGTTCTCCTGCCTTTTTGATGTTAAAAAAAGGTTGTTGTTTTTTGCTGTAATCTGAAAAATAAGACCCTCAATTTTTAAAAGAAGATTACTAATACCTTGTTTTTCTTTTGCAGATATAAAAACAAAACCAGGGTTTTTATCTTTAAGTGTTTTTAATAGGTCGCTATCTAAGAGGTCAATTTTGTTTAAGATGTGGATTGTGTTTTTATTGTTTACGGTTTTGTTTTGTTTTGATACAGAATTAAACAAAGAAAGAACAATATCTGCATTCTTTATTTCATTTTTAGTTCGTTCAATTCCTTTTTGTTCAACTAGGTTTTTGGTTTTTCGTATTCCAGCGGTATCTACAAACACCACATTGTTTTTATTGAGGATAAGCCCTTCTTCGATTGTGTCTCTGGTTGTACCGGGAACAGCGGTTACAATTGCGCGTTCATGTTTAAGTAGAGTGTTAAATAGAGTTGACTTACCGGTGTTGGGCTCACCGCATATTACTACACGCGCACCAGATGTCAAAATCTTAGCTGTTTGCCCAGATGATAAATAATGGTTAACGTTTTTTATTGTTTTCTTTAGTTTTTTGTAAACCTCAGCAGTTGTTGTTTTTTGATTTTCTGTTTCCGAGATATCTAATTCATATTCCAATAAAGCAAGAGCGCTAACTAAAAAATTTTTGGTGTTCTGCAACTCATTTGTTGCAAAGCCGGACACACTGTTGAGTGATAAGCTTACACCTGAAGCTGATGTTGAATTAATAAGTAAAAGAACGCTCTCGGCTTGAACAAGATCTATTTTACCGTTCAAGTAAGCTGTTTTTGTAAACTCGCCAGGCTCTGCTGGGCGCACCCCCATCTCTAACAGTTTTTTTGACAGTGTGTTAATTATGGTGGGGTTACCATGTGTGTGAATTTCAACTAAATCTTCACCGGTATAAGATTTAGGTTTTTTATAATAAGTAGAGATTGAATTGTCAATTAAATCATTGTTTTTATTATATATATTAACCAGTAAGTTTTTTGCGTGTTTTATATCTTTTTTTTTCTTCTTTGATAGTTGCAGTAAAGTATCAAGAGCCTTCTCACCGTTAATTCTAATTGTGGCTGTTGCAGATCTACCCATCGGTGTAGAAAGAGCAAAAAAAGTTTCTTTAGTTGTTAACAACTTTCCAACCTTCTTTTTTCTTTATATAGTAGTCGCTTACTGGTTGTGTTTTTATTAAAACCACCTTTTGTTTTTTTGATTTATTTATACTTAAAAACTGAATATTTTTTGCAAAAAACAAACAAGCTATATCTATTTTATGTATTACAAGTTCATAAAAAACAGCGGTTAACAGTTTGTTTTTTTTATACGTTTTTTTATCTATAATAAAACTAAATAATAGCGATGAAAACGACCTCGCTTTACTTGTTTTTCTCCTGCTTTCTTTTGATTTATGCATTGTGGTTTTGTTTTTTTTGATACCGTGTATTTTTGTAAAAAAACAATTCTCCGGTTGCTGGTATTATATTTATGTTTCTCAAAACTTATTCTTCTTTTAAGGTTTTCTTTTTCTGTTTTTTTTGTTTTTGATGGGATTGTTTGATTCTTTAAACAACCAAAACAAAAAAAACCCTCTATGTTTTTCTCGAATCATAAAGGTAACAAAAACAATGTTATACCTTACGAAACAACATTGTTTTTCGCTTGCGTGTTTCCTGTTAGTTTTTGTTGCGCTATTGTTAGCACATTAAACAAAGTATAATACAGGTTAAGTCCAGATGGAAAACTGTTAAACAGAAGAAAGAAAAATCCCATCATAAAATATTGCATAATTTTTTGTTGTTCTGCTTGTGGGCCTGTAGTTGCTTGTGGTGTCATCATTTTTTGCTGTGCAAACATTGATAGCGCCATCAATATTGGAAGGGCGCAAACATAGTCACCGTATAAAGGTACTTTGAATGGGAGGTAAAAAATCACATCTGGTGCTGAAAGGTCTTTTATCCAAAAAATAAAAGGTTCTCCCCTTAATTCTATCGTTGACCTAAACACTGTAAATAAAGCAAACAAAAGTGGCATCTGCAGCATCATTGGGAAACACGATCCAAGTGGGTTAACGCCTTTTTTCTTATAAAGCTCCATTGTTGCTTGGTTAAGCTTTGTTGGGTTGTTTTTATATTTCTCTTTTAATGATGCTATTTCTGGTTGGATTGCTTGCATTGCTTGTGTTGATTGATAACTTTTTTTCGTTAGTGGATAAACAATCAACTTTATTAAAATTGAAAAAATTATTAGAATTACCCCATAGTTAGGTATAAAACCATGCATGGTTTTTAAAACCCACAATACACCTTTTGATATTGGCCTTACTATCGCCCAGCCAAAGTCCATTACAGACTCAAGGTTAACACCAAGGTTTTTAATTCTATCATATTCTAGTGGGCCTAAATAAAGAGATGTATTAGCAACCCTGTTTGATTCAAGGGATGCATAAACGCTGTAAAGTTCGTCTTTTGAGAAAGAAGCCGATATTGCTGAGCTAATAAATTGACCCCCCGAGTCGTCAAACAAGGAAGCAATAAAGTATTTACTTCTTGTTGCCACCCAACCCGTTTGTCCCTTATAGTCATTAGAAAAGGTTTCATCTTTTCCTACTTTTACATCTACCAGCTCATCGCCCTGATAAACATATGAGTAAAAGTAAGTACTTTCACTTACGCTGTCTTTTTCTGTTGGTGGTAAGCCCCCAACCCAACCTAAGGTGTATGTATTGCCAAGTGTGTTAGCTGCTATTTCTGTAATGTCGGTATCTATATCTATCACAAACCTGTCAGGGTGAAAGGTTAATGCTTTTGTTATTTTTCCTTTTCCTAGGTTATTTGTATAGATCAGGGTCTTTGAATTGTCTATATAAAAATTATCACCTTTAAATTGTTGTACCCACCCACTATTAATATCTACAAGTTCACCATTAAAATTTTTAAAACTGATTAACAGGTTGTTCTTATTGTTGTTTGAAGAAAGGTTGACAAAACTACTATCACTTTTCAGGTGGTCTTTTATTTCGAAAGAAGTAATTGAGCCTCCATTTTTTGAACTAATGGTTGCTATGTATAAATCGTTTTCAATCTTAACAAGGTTTTCAACGCTAGATTCGTCTAGAATGGTTAAGTCGCTGTTTCCTTCTTGGCTTAACGCGCTTTCATATTCCCGATAAACCACGGGTTGCTCTGTTGTTTCAGTGGAATTATTAAAGGTTTCTTCAATTGGGTCGACATCAGGAGAAACTAGCTTTATGTAATAAGGTGTAACAATAAGCACCAACGTAATTAATAAAAGCGCTGTAATTGTGTTTCTATCCATCATAGTGTAGACCTTTTATATTGATATAAAATCAAAAAAAGTATGATTATATAGTAAGGGTGTGTGAGTAAGTATGTAAAGTAGTGGAAAGCAGCTTTAGGTTATTCACCTAAGCAGAAAGGACCTTACGTCCTTTTTTTCTTCTTCTACGCAAGACAGCTCTTCCTCCAACAGTTGCCATTCTGGAGCGAAATCCGTGCTTGTTTTTACGTTTACGTTTACTTGGTTGATATGTTCTTTTCATAGTGTATACTTTATTTAAAAAGCCGAGAAAGATACGAAAGATGAATGTATAAGACAAATTTTATAAAATTTTTATTTTTTAACAAAACTTCTTAGTGGTAGTAAAAAATTCAAGTAATTTAAAAGGCGGAGCAAATGTGGATAACTTGTGGATAAATAAAAAATATGGTTAAAGATACTTGGGGAAAGATAAAAAACGAACTAAAAGAGCAGTTACCGGCGCACACAATTAGTACCTGGTTTGAACCGATTTGCCCAATAGCTTTTGATGAAAAAGAATTAATTCTTGAGGTTCCTAATCAGTTTTTTTACGATTGGATCGAATCTCACTATAGGCAAAACATAGATAGGGCTCTCGAAAATCTCGAAATAAAAGAGGTTAATACAAAGTTTATCATATCTGCAGAAACGCAAAATGTAGAACAGGGTGAAAAACAAGATCACACACCTTCAAAAAAGTCACATCTAATACCTATTTTAAACTCAGATCATGTTTTTGAGACCTTTATTGAGGGTTCAAATAACCAATTCGCTAAGACAGCTGCTGAAGCAGTAGCAGAAAACCCCGGGAAACAATCTTTTAATCCACTCATTATATATGGTGGCACCGGATTGGGGAAAACACACCTTTTGCATGCAATCGGTAATCGGGTAATAGAAACCCAACCCGAAAAAAGAGTGGTTATAGCAACAAGTGAAAAATTCACCTTGGATTTTGTTAATGGTTTAAGAAAAAACAGAACAGTGGAGTTTGCCAAACAATATAGAAACGCAGATTTACTGCTAATAGATGATATTCAGTTTTTTAAAGGTAAAGAACAAACGCAAGAACAGTTTTTTCATACATTTAATGAGTTGTATCAATCTGGAAAGCAGATTGTGTTAACTGCAGATAGGTATCCAGGTGAGATGCAAGGGCTACAAGATCGCTTGTTGTCTCGTTTTCAATCTGGGTTGTCTGTTGATATCCAACCACCTGATTTCGAAGTGCGCGTAGCTATTCTTATGGATAAGGCAGAGCGAAACGGGGTAGACCTTCCTTACGATGTTATTGAATTTATCGCAACACACATGCGAACAAATATACGCGACCTAGAAGGAACGGTGATACGGTTGCTTGCAAGGTCTTCTTTAATGAATCAAGATATTGACCAATCTCTTGTGAAAGACGTTGTTAAAGAGAGGGTTGGAGAACAGGTAAGTAGAGATTTATCTATGGAAGACGTTGTGCGAAAAGTGGTCGAAATTACCGGTGTTGACGAAAACAACATTGTTGGGAAAAGTAGAAAAAAAGAAATAGTGGAGGCGAGGCAAACAGCGATGTTTCTTTGCAGAAGTTTGTTAGATGCTTCCTTAAGCAGTGTTGGTTTGTTTTTTGGGGGGCGCGACCACACAACGGTCATGCACGCGATTAAAACAATTGAACAAAAAAAGAC
>ENA-UOXV01001804-UOXV01001804.1-marine-metagenome-genome-assembly--contig:-NODE-1804-length-29102-cov-7.083210_pt1 | contig 29102 bp, 18 predicted proteins | sample MGYA00238165_ERZ766961 | MGnify/ENA primary metagenome ERZ766961 (study PRJEB28924, sample SAMN03173240) | marine metagenome | biome: Marine; feature: Water; material: Subsurface seawater | place: North... | reverse complement strand
ACCCTGAAGTATTCAGCTGAAAACGTACACGATTTTGCATGGTTTTGCGACAAGAGATACCGAGTTAAGAAGTCAGAGATCGTTTTGCCACATTCCAAAAGAGCCGTTACTACTTGGGCAATGTATTCTCCTGCCGGCGGAGAAACTTGGGATCGAGCGACTGACTACTTGGATCATGCAATATTCTACTATTCACTGTGGAACGGTGATTACAAGTATGATCAAATGACCGCAGTGGAAGGGGCCTTAAGTGCAGGCGCTGGAATGGAATACCCAAATGTGACGGTGATTGGTTCTGAAAGCAGTGATTTATTGCTTGAGCAAGTCATCATGCATGAAACAGGGCACCAATGGTTTTATGGTATGCTTGGTTCCAATGAACGGCTTCATCCATGGATGGACGAAGGAATGAATACTTACTGTGAGATCAGGTACATGGAGACAAAGTATCCCGACGGCGGCTTTGATATTCCTGAACGTTTGGCAAAACCTTTCCAGCTTGAAAATTTCACGCACTACAGTTATCATCAATTGCTTTATGAATTATCTGCAAAAAGAAACGATGATCAACCGATCGAATATCACAGCAGAGACTATAGTTCTTTGAACTATGGAGCAGTAGTATATTCCAAAACAGGACTAATGTTAAGGTATTTACAAGAATACCTAGGCAAAGAGCGGATGGACAAATGCCTGCAAGATTATTTCGAAAAATGGAGTTTAAAACACCCTCAACCTAAAGATCTGATCGAGAGTTTTGAATCCAGCGCTGGAGAAGATTTGTCATGGTTTTTCGATAGTTTTCAGAATGTTGAGAAGCTTGACTATAAATTGAAGTCTGTTAAAAAGAAAGACGGCGCTATAAGCCTTAGGTTAAAGGCTAAAGGGGGCTTGGACTTTCCAGTTCAAGTTGCTTTGATGAAAGATAATGCAGTAGTCCAATCTGTTTGGTCTAGAGATTCAACGATTACTTTCAGTTCAGAGGGAACTTCGATTAAAATTGACCCAATGGGCAGGACACCAGATGTGTACCCAAGGAACAATCAAATCAAAACCAAAGGTTTATTTAAAAAGCTCGAATCACCTAAACTGAAACTACTGGGATCTTTGGATGATCAGGATAAAACAGAGCTTTATCATCTCCCTTTGTATGGATACAATAGTGCAGATGGAAATATGCTTGGGTGGAGTCTCTACAATAGAGCTTTATTAAGAAAGAAGGTGGAGTGGATAGTAGCTCCAATGTACGCACTTCATTCAAATCGACTTGTTGGTTTGGCGAACCTCAAAACTTTTATAAGTCCAAACACGCGCTTCATTAAGGAAATTGAATTGAGATTAAACCTTCGTCGTTTTAGTTGGTCTGGTGCAAGCCCATTAATTGTAGACCAGGAATTTGTCACTCAAGATTATATTCGTTTCGCACCTGAACTGCGGTTCCAACACGGGCTGACCAAGCGGAAATCGAATTGGAGATATTCAACTGCATTGCAGTATGTGTTTCTGTTTAATTCAGTTTTAGCTGATCAAGTTCTATTTACAGAAGCGAGTGATCATTTTGTGAGATTTGGCCATGAAATGAAACGGGATAAAGGAAGGTTGAAACAATCCTTAATCTTAAGATCGAACGCGGCTGATGGCTTACTCAATACCGATGTGACTTACACACACAATGTTACTTATAACAGAAAAGGGAAGAAAATCAGGAATCGACTTTTTGTAGGAAACACTTGGCTCAACGAACGAGGGAGGTTTTATGACTACACCCTTGGAGGACAAAACGGAAACTACGATTACAGTTTTCAAAACTTATTCATGGATAGGGCAGGGGTAAGTCCCTTTTGGTCGAGGCAAAACCAATTTAATCATGGTGGTGCCAAAGCAGATTTTGGAGGATTATCCAGCGCAGCATTTGTTGCAGGTCTGAATGTAGAAGCCGATATTCCTATTAAATTGGGACTCGGTGTATTTGCTGATGTTGTGAGCGCCGATGTAAATAATATCTATGCTGATGCTGGAATTTATCTAAGGCTGATTCCTGAGATCTGCACAATCTATGTTCCCTTAATATATCGAAATGGAAGTACTGACATATGGGATTCGCCAGGATTCAATCAAATTCGATTTACTTTGCAGCTAAATCGCTTGAACCCATTCGAGCTGATAGATAATATTGAGATTTGAGCTTAGCAGAGGGTAAAAAAATTTATTTCGCTTCCGATTTTCATCTTGGAGTACCTGCGGGAGCACCTAGCAGGGAGAGAGAAAAGCGCATTGTAAGATGGCTTGATGGAATAAAGGCCGATGCAGAGGAGGTGTTTATTGTTGGTGATTTGTTCGATTTTTGGTTTGAGTATAAACGAGCAATTCCGAGAGGGTTTGTAAGGGTTCAAGCCAAACTAGCTGAGCTTTCCGATTCAGGAATTAAAGTGCATCTGTTTACTGGAAATCATGATATGTGGATTTTCGATTACCTCCCTGAGGAATTGGGTTTATCACTTTATAGAGCACCTATTTCAAGAACTTGGACCAATAAGAAGTTCTTTATCGGACATGGAGATGGATTAGGTCCAGGAGACTACGGATATAAATTCATCAAAAAGGTATTTGCCAATAAAGTTTGTCAATGGTTGTTTGCCAGATTACACCCCAATTTTGGGATAAGGCTAGCAAGTTCATTCAGTAAGAAAAGCAGACTTGCAAATGCCGATGCAGATGAGCGATTTGAAGGAGCTGAAAAGGAATGGTTGTATCAATACTGTAAGGAAGTACTAGCAAAAGAACACTACGATTATTTCGTTTTTGGTCACCGACACTTGCCTTTGGATTTAAAGCTTTCAGAAAAAAGCAGTTATATCAATCTTGGCGAATGGCTCCACTATAACACTTATGCAGTGTTTGACGGAAACAAGCTTGAACTTAAAGCCTTTGAAAAGGAACTTAAAGTTCACAATTGATCTATTGGATTACTGTCAACTTTGCTGCAGTCCTAGACTCTCCATCCGATAGGTTAATTATATAATTCCCAGATTCAAGGTTAAAGTTGTTTAGGTGGAGTTCATGGTTGAAAACCTTAGCTTCCTCTTCTTGAAATCTTAGCCGTCCAAATATGTCATATACATAGACTGAGACATTCTTCTTAATGTCATTCTGAAATTTGATGATAAAATGGTCTTTGGCAGGGTTGGGGTATATTATCAGTCCATTGCTGAATTCATATTCCCAGGCTTCGTTTTCTTCACTTCCTACAAAGTTTGATGACCGCCAAATTCCTCTACCATCAGTTCCAAAATAAAATGCTCCTTCATTGGAGGATCCTAGCGTTCGTTGTTGGTAGACTTCCAATATTGGAATAGCTCCGATTTTTTTTGTCTGAGGTTTCCATTCAGGGTTTGATTGTGTGTAATCTGAACAATGGAATACCCCTTGGTGGGTTCCAATAAAAATGTTTTTGGTGTTGTAGTAGTTATACTGAAGGTCATTAACATCTATATCTGGAAGATTACCCTGTAAACTGCGACCTGTGCTGTTGCCAGTGGTATTCAAAATGTTATCCAAAACGACAAGGTTGTTGTTAGTTCCGTTGCTGGTGCGACATATGATCATTTCGTTTTGCTTACTAGGATGTAGGTCAAAAGATTGAACTCCAATTTGAGCATAGATTTTAGTGATGGTAATCGAATTTGCTACTTCGTTTGGGCTCATCGGATAGTATAGTTTGTCGATGCCGCTTACCCGATATATACCACCGCTATTTGAGTAAAAAAGATGTCTACCATCGTTTGAGAATTTAACTTTAAGCGCTTGACCTGTGCCTTCAAGAAATATCCAATTGGGAATTGTATTTGATTTGAGTGCATCGCGGCTAATACTTATGCCTTGGTTTATCCGAGACGAGTTAAATGCGATAACAGATTGTATTGGGTCTTGAATTAAGACTTTTTCTCCGGCTCTTAGATTAATCTTTAAATCATGTTCGAAGACTATTTCACCGGTTTTGCTCTCTAGTTTTAAAACACTTCCTGCTTTATAATTAGTAGTGAAGGAAATGATTATCGGCGTTGATGAGCTGGGTGCTGAATTCCAGCTTATGTTCAGCGAATTGTTTCTATAGTCAACAGTGCCAAATCCGTCTCCAGTTAGGTTTCCATCTCCATTCGAATCTCTTAATAGCATATTTCCAGCCTTAACCTGGAAACTTAGCTTGTCGATGTTAGCTGATGCTTGAGGAAGAGCAATCTCAGCGGAGAATGATTTATCGACTCCATTTCCAATTCCCAAAGATTGGAAACTTGTGTCTACTTCGAAAACAATTGAATCTTTGCTGGTTCTATCGTTTGAAGACTCCCATAAATCCATTGCTGGAGTCCAATATCCCCCAATTCCCATCGTAGCGTCTGAAATGAGAAATGCGGAATTACTTATGAGTTGTGATCGAAATAGCTGTAAACGTGTATTGGTAGTAAATTTGAGCTCAAGCAAGTTCGAAAACACACTAACACCTCCTGTTTCATAGATTCTTGGTCTACTAGGAACGCTATAATTTCGGAATCCAATCGAATTGGGTTCTGGAATCAGCAAGTTCGAACTTACTTCTCTTCCAGAGGCAAGGATTAGTCCTTCTTTAGAGCTAGAAATGTCCTTGATTTCACAGGAACTTATTCCATCGCTGATTTCCTGATAAGATTCTCCACTTATTAATGATCTGCCCAGGCCTCTACTATGAGCATAAAACATAGTGAAGGGTGCCGATTTCATAGATGTTATGCAATGAAATCCATAGGGCGAGCCGATGCTATTAGCACTTTGAACCAAAGTCCAACCTTGGTCGTATTTCCAGACTTGTCTGCCTCCTATAAAAAACACCTTTGGGTCCAAGGGAGAAGAATAAAAAGAGAAGTTGTGAAGCCCAATGCCTCCTCCAAGGTTTGCGTCGTCGAATAAGTTGTAGTCTGGATGTGATCTAGGGATTTGTTGTGAAAGTTTTGACCAAGATTCTCCCGCATCTTCAGAAATATATATATCGCCCATTGCTCCTCCGGTAGTGATCGTGGCAGCATGCATTATTAGATCGTCTTCTGCAGAATTTGAAAGGAGGATTTTTTGAATCCTATTGGATAAAAATTCACTTACAGGCACATAGGTGCAATCAGTCAATGGGTTTGCCGAGACGAAAAGCCTTCCGTCAATACTTACAAAAACTTTGCTGCCATTTGAATTGAATAAGACTTGATCTGCCTTTGAGTCTAAAGGAAAGAGGCATGTGCTGTTGTTAACATGGACTGGGTTTCGCCAGCTGAGACCGTCATCATTCGTTAAATACAGACCGAGATTAGAAGCAGCGAATATGACTTTTGGGTATACTGGGTGTGCTTCAAGGTCATCTATGTATTTTAATTCAGGAGGGGTGTTTATTTTTTGCCATGAAACACCCCTGTTTTCAGATTTGTATATCTCTGCTTGTTGATTCGAGGCTTGAAAACCATTGGATGGATTAGTAGCATAGTATATGCTGCCGTCACTTGATTGGCAAATTGAAGAGACAACTCCAGATTGTTGGCTACCCCAAGTTTCTGTCCAATTTATTCCTCCGTCAACTGACTTTAGGATTCCTCTAGTTGCTCCACCCGCGTATAAAATATTAGGATCGTCTTGGTCAACTACAATCGCTCGAAATTCACCAGAAATATGAGGGCCGATTTGTACAAAGTCGAGGTCATCCTGTCCCAAAGGACTGCATGGAAATCCCTTTGCATTGTGTTGCGTTCCAAACAAGACAAGGAAAAGTAGAATTGATGCTCGAATTGTATTGTTCAAAGCGCAAATTGAGGATGAACAACTAATTTAACGAATTCTACGATTATATAAAGTCAAACTCAGGCTAACTTATTAATCGAGGCAGTTGCGCTTAAGTGATGACTTAAGGTTTAGTACAATTCAAAAGCAGATGTCTGTGAAATCTACTAAGCTACCAAGCGAATAACTAATTCAGCAAGGCGATTAGAGTAGCCCATTTCATTATCGTACCAGCCAACGATTTTCACCATTCTGCCTAGTACAGAAGTTAACTGAGAGTCGTAAATACATGAATGAGGATTGCCAACAACGTCAATTGACACCAATGGATCTTCAGTATATTGAAGGTATCCTTTCAATTCATTTTCCGCCGCTTGCTTAAAAGCATTGTTGACCTCTTCGATACTTGTTTCTCCATTCACTATACAAGAAATGTCTGTCAAGGAGCCATTAGGAACTGGAACTCTTATTCCGCAACCGCCCATTTTACCATCTAAGTGTGGAAAAATTTTGGTTATGGCCTTAGCAGCTCCAGTAGTTGTAGGTACTATCGAAAGTGCTGCTGCTCGTGCTCTTCGCAAATCTTTGTGTGGTGCGTCATGTAGACGTTGATCTGAAGTATAAGAGTGTATTGTTGTGATATAGGCATCTTCTAAACCCACGAGTTCGTCAATAACCTTCACCATGGGTGCTGCACAGTTGGTAGTACATGATGCATTGGAGACGATGGTATCATCTTCGCTTAGAATGTGGTCATTGATGCCAAGGACTACTGATTTCACCCCACTACCTGATGCAGGAGCAGAGAGTACAACTTTTTTGGCACCTGCTTTCAGATGAAGCTCCAAAGCATCTTTCGTTCTAAAAAGCCCAGTACATTCAACAACTAGATCTATTTCAAGATCCTTCCAGGGTAAACTTTCTGGATTCTTTTCAGAAAAATACTTAAGGCTTTGACCATTGATTTTAATGGCCTCATTTTCGACCGAAATAGATCCTGAATATTGTCCGTGAATTGAATCGTATTTAATAAGATGAGCAAGCGTCTCGACAGGGGCGAGGTCATTTACTGCAACAATTTCCAATTGATCTTCTTGTAAAAGAAGTTTTAAAACACTTCTTCCTATTCGACCTAGGCCATTAATGGCAATTCTCTTTTTACTCATATACCAAAAATAAAAAAGGCCATCCTATGGACGGCCTTTTTGTTTGTCATTATTCAAAGCTGCTAGCGATTTACTATGAATTTAGAAACACTTCTTTCAGTGTTGTTTTCAAGGCTGATGATGTATGCACCAGGCTTGAGGTTGCTAGCATTGAATGGAATTTCGTTACGGCCTTCTTGTAAAGGCATGTCTTGAACGAATTTCACTAAATCTCCTTTAATGTTGTATACTCTCATATCCACTTCCTTCGCTTTATCACTAGTTAAGCCAATGAAGCCGTTTGTGTTCATCGGATTTGGATAGATACTCATGTCACCAAGAGGAGAATTGTCGCCAAAGTCAGTGTGTTCAGTTTCACCAACCAAACTTGCTGAGCTCCAGATTCCACGACCGTGTGTTCCAAAGTAAATCACTCCTTCGTTACTAGCACCTGGGTAACGTTGTTGACGAACGTCATAAACAGGAGCATGAGAAAATCCAGTTACCTCATGAGTCCAAACCGTTGGTATTTGAGTGTAGTCTTCTGTTACGTAAACTCCAAAGTCTGTTCCTAGAACAATTTGATTCGGGTTATTGATGTTGTATTCTGCGTCGAACACCGGCATAGCTGGCATATCACCTTGGATACTACGTCCTGCGCTTGCAGTAGATCTGTTTTCGATGTTATCAATTACAGCAACATTAGTTCCTCTTCCGTATCCACCAAGTGTTACGATCAACTCACTTGGATCGTTAGGATTGATATCAAATCCAGCAACATTACTTCCACTGTAAATTCGAGTAATCGTAATTGCATCCGATACTTCTTGGTTATTCATTGGGTAATAGATGTTTTCCATTCCACTTACGCGAAATAGTCCGCCTCCAGTTCCATAGAACAAGTGTTTACCATCTTCAGAGAACTGCATGCAAGTTGTTTGACCAGTTCCAGGAAGGAATGTCCATTTAATTTCTTCATTGAATCTGAGCCCGTTTCTAGTAACCATAATACCGTTGCCATTCGCTTGAGTATTTGGATTCCAACCTGTGTTAAGAGCCACCAAAGATTGAATCGGATCTTGAACTAGAAGGTGGTCACCAGGATTAAGGTCAAACTTCAACACATGACGCACTGGAAGAGCTTCAGTTTTACTTTCAAGATTTAATACGCTACCTGCATTGTAATTAGCAGTGTAATGTAGCTTGATCTGAGTGTTCGTTTGAGGCGTTACATCCCAAGTAACAGAAACCACTCCAGTAGAAGAGTTAACTGTTCCTGTTCCATCTCCTTCTAATACACCGTCACCGTCGAAGTCATGCGCTCTTGAAACCCCAGCGCTCACATAAACAGAGTTGTAAACCACATTGGCACTAGCCTGTTCTGCTTCGATTGTTCCAGTAAATTGTTTCTGTGACCCATTCGCTACGGCAAATACTTGATCGCTCGTATCCACTACAAAGTCAATAGAGTCTCTACTATAAATGTCATTTTCAGATTCCCAAAGTCTAATAATCGTGTTGAAGGCTCCAGTTCCATCAACAGTATCAGGAATGATCGCTGCACCAAGTTGATCTAAGATTCTCGAACGACCTGCACTTGAACTCTGAGCGGTTGTGAATTTAGCATCTACGATGTTTGAAATTTCCACATCAAAGCCATCACCATTGGTAACTCCTTGATTAGAAACACCAATTCCAAAATCAGGTGTTCCAAAAACGGAAGGATCAATAATGATGTTTCCATTATCCTGAGTTCCGCCGATTGCAATTCCTTGTTTGGAGGCAGCGATTCCGTAAAATTGAGTCGTTTGATATCCATTGTCCATATCGAAGAATGTATATCCTCCATCCAGTGATTTAGATAGACCACCATCATGTCCGAAGAATACAATGTTTGGATTGTTTTTATCGAATGTTATCGTGTGGTGGTCAACATGCATATTGAATCTTCCGCGACCAGCAGCAGCTAAAGTCCAGTTGCCATCAAATCTCCACATTTGAACTCCTCCTATGAAGAGTACGCCAGCATCTGCCGGAGAAGCGGCAAAAGAGAAATCATACCATCCTTGACCTGATCCTCTGCTTTCACCGAAGTGATCATAATTAGGACTACTTCTTGGAACGTTAGGGTCCATTGAAGCCCAATTATCTCCTCCATCTTTTGATTGATAGATATCAAGCAGGGCGTTATTTGCAGGATTGATACATGCAGCATAAACTATTTCATCATCAGCTGCTGAAGTAGCAACCATGATTCTTTCAGACCCACCTGGGAAAGGGGCTCCTACAGGCTCGTAAGAACATGATTGAAGTGGATTGTCAGATTGGAAAAGTGTTCCGTTCATACCAACAAAAACTCTACTTCCATCAGAGTTAAACTGAACGTGTTGGCATTCGCCATTTCTTGGAATTGAACAAGCAGGATCGATGAACATTGGGTTGCTCCAAGATGTTCCACCGTCTTGTGAAATCTGAAGATTTGATCCTGTGGCAGCAAATACCACATTAGCATTTGTTGGGTGAGCTTCTAGGTGATTAACTTCAGACCAATTCTCCGTTGATTCTAGAATTGTCCAAGTTTCTCCTTTGTCAGTTGATTTGTAAACTCCGATTCCATCAGCTCCAGAACCACCGCCGAAGTTTCCGTTCTCATGGCTACAACCTGTACCAACATAAATGTCACCATTTTGAGTTTGGCAGATGGAGCTAATTAAAAGACTATTAAAGAAATCCCAATCTGTCGTCCAGTTATTTCCACCGTTGTCTGAAACAAATAATCCTCCTGATACTCCACCGGCATAGATTCTCTCTGAATCATCCATGTCAACCAAAATTGCTCTTGTTCTTCCACCTTCGTTAGAAGGTCCAACAAAAGAGTATCTCAAATTAGAGGCAGCACGTTTGGCAGCATCTTGTGTAAGGACTTCATTTCTTACTTCTTTAATGAGGTCATAATTCATCTCTCCAGTTCGAACATCTGCACGCATCTTCTTGTACCAAGTTTGGGCGCCATTCATGTCGTTACTATTTACTTCGCTTTGACGCTCCGTATATTGAGAACTTGGTTCTTGGGAAAGGAAGCTAAAAGCGAATGCTAAGAGTGCTATAAAGCTTAAAGAACCTGTGATTTTTAAAAATGATTTCATAACCTAAATTTTCTTCTTAAAAGTGTTGCAATATATCAAATAATTAGCTGTTAAAAGAGCCTTAATTCTAATAAGACATTGTACTTAGCTAAAGGTTCAATTGAGTTTTTGAAAGGTTCAATTTAAAAGAGGTGTTTCTCGGCATGGTAGGAAGATCTTACCAGTGGACCGCTTTCAACAAACCTAAATCCCTTTTCTAAGCCTATTTTTTCATATTCGGCGAATTTTTCAGGATGGATAAACTCATGAACTGGAAGGTGATTGGGAGTTGGTTGAAGGTATTGTCCGAGGGTTAAAATGTCTACTCCAACTGAACGCAAATCATCCATCGTTTCAAGAACTTCTTCTTCTGTTTCACCAAGCCCAAGCATAACCCCAGACTTAGTTTTCATGCCTCCTTTTTTCAAGCGATAAAGCACCTCAAGGCTTCTGTCATATTTTGCTTGAATACGAACTTCACGTGTAAGCCTTCTTACAGTTTCCAAATTATGGCTCACAATTTCAGGAGCGACATCTATAATACGTTGCAAATTATCCCACTTTCCTTTAAAATCTGGGATCAAAGTTTCAAGGGTGGTTTCAGGACTAATTCGTCTGACTGCATTAACGGTTTCAGCCCAAACAATAGATCCGCCATCTTTTAAGTCATCGCGATCAACAGAGGTAATCACACAGTGCTTTACACTCATTAGTTTAACCGACTTCGCAACACGGAGTGGTTCAAATGGGTCAACGGCATCTGGTCTTCCAGTCGCCACAGAGCAAAAGCCACAGCTACGCGTGCAGATATTCCCTAAGATCATAAAGGTAGCGGTGCCAGCTCCCCAGCATTCTCCCATGTTCGGGCAGTTCCCACTTTCGCAAATGGTGTGAAGTTTATGTTCCGAAACAAGTGATCGTACCTTTTTGTACTCTTCACCTGTTGGAAGCTTAACCCTTAACCATGATGGTTTTCTTTTAAAACCCAGGGCGTTAAGTTCACCCGGTTTTACAATTTCCTCAACTTCACTCATCCTTATCTCAAATACTTTTTGCCGAATTGCAAATTTGCATATAAAGTCAAAAACGCCTGCTGGTCGTTATCAAAAGCCATAATTCGAACTGGTTTATAGAAAAGTTCGAAGTTCAACCCAACTTCAAGGGCAGTATATTTTTCCTCAGATGGAGCGTATTCAAAATTCAAGGCGTATTTCAGATTTAGGCCTGCATTAATTTCGCTTTCCTCTAGTCCTTTGAGCATAGGGCCTCGGCCTTTAATCATGCTTAATTGATGTTCGTTTTCATTATACTTTTCTAAGACCTCTCTTTGAGAATCGCCACCCGAGGATGCGGGTTTAACGATAACCAAATAAACCGGCTTCACGATACCAATTGAAGCTCCACCCATATAAATGCTGGAAATCTGAACGCCTCTCTTAGAAAGCTTTTGAAAGTGAATTTTTTGACGTCCAATTGCTGGGCGTAATACCGTTAAGCTGTTTTTCTTACCGTAAACAAAGCCTCTTCGATCTTCAAAGTAAGGGTTGTAAGTCTTGAATTCCTTAGCGTGTTTCATAGTGCTCAGCTCGATAGAAAGAATGTTCTTCCTGTCGACACTAATGAACTTTGTTTGTCTAAGATTCGCTCCGTAACCTTGAGTATGAAGAAATGCCCCACCGTAGATTTCCTTTTTATAGATCGTTTTTGTATCCGTTGAGGGCTCCTGCGCCTGAAGCGCTGCCGACAAGCAGACAAATACGAAAAAGGAAAAAAATCTTTTGAGCATCAACACAAATATACAGGATAAACGCCTTGCTTTCTGCTTTGTTTGAACCGACCATTTATCGGTTATACCCAACCGAAACAAATAAAATAGAGTTATGATTGGTAGGCCGTCTATCTTTGCAACTCATGAGAAGTGTTTTATTCTTAAGTTTTATATTTTCATTGCCTTTGGTTATCACAGCTCAAGTCCCTGATAATCAAGGACCTGTTGATATACTGCCAGATAATGTAGCTTCTCAATCTGCTTCTGCATTTTCTGCTTGGTATAACTATGCGAAGTTGATAGACCAGGTAGCTGAGGAGAAAGAATACTTCGGATATCCCTTATTCCCAGATTCAACGGTATGGGTAGAATTTGATAATGGATACGATAAAGTCTCTAAGCATTCACTTGGGCAGGTGATTGATCCTTGTGCTCCTCTCTTTGAAACGAGCAATATGAAACTGGATTCGAACATGACCTATAGCTTGGATTCTATTGGGATTTATTACAAATATTTCCGACCTGTAGATAGTGTCCCTGATTTAATTGTTGTCCAATTGTATCGAGGAGATAAAGTAAGCTTAGTAGAGGATCCGAACTGGTCGAGTAAGTGCAGTTATGCAAGTTTAGCCTACGATCCAGTTTTGAGAAGAGGTGGAAGGGCTGATAAAGAGTTCAGTTATTTTTTGGAAAATTCAGACACTACCAAAATAAATGAAAAAGGCATTTTAAAATTCCCAGTAGAATGGGATATGGAGAAAGGGGAAAAGGCTGCTGTTGTGGTAACCTATTTTCCAATAAATCCATATCAAACAGGGGACACCTTGGATCCATTCTCAAGCATTCCATTAAAGCGTAAGATCAATTCATTTTTCATGTATGAAATACGAGATAGTGATCCTAATATCGAGACTGGCTATTACAACAATGGATTAGTTGCCACCCGTGATGTCAGGTATGACGCCTCATGGACTTTTTGGAGAAAGAAATATAAACCAGGTACTTTATGGGCTTCGTCGGTTGGTATTTTCCATAGCGATATTAGTTTTCTTATAAGCACAGATGGGCCAATTGGATTAGAAGAAACAGTGGATGCCGAGGAGGATCGTTTGAAGATTGTGAGCGTCGCCAACAATATTGAACTTTCAAACGCCCCCTTGAATTTTGAAAATATTTCCCTGCATGATTTGAGCGGAAGACGCATACCAATTGAGGTAAGGCCTGAGACTAATCAAGTCACCATAACAAGTAATTCAAGCTACAAAGGAATTGCGATACTCAGGTTAGACAACAAGAGTTACAAACTAAGTCTAGGTCTTTAAGCTTCTGACTAAGCGTTCTGCTCTTTGATTAAGTTTAGTGCAGAACCTGCTTTAAACCAGTCAATTTGACCCGCGTTATAAGTATGAGCCGTTTCAATTACATCGCTTGAGCCATCGGCATGCTTCAGTTCAATTTTGATGTTTTTTCCTGGTTGAAACTCATTTAAATTAAGGAAATTGAAAGTGTCGTTTTCCTGAATCAAATCATAGTCATTTTCATTTATGAAAGTGAGTGCAAGCATTCCTTGCTTCTTCAAATTCGTTTCATGAATACGAGCAAAAGACTTTACCAAAACGGCTCTAACACCCAGGTGACGTGGTTGCATCGCGGCATGTTCTCTAGAAGAACCTTCACCGTAATTCCAGTCACCAACAACTAGCGTAGGAATGCCAGCCGCTTTGTATGCTCTTTGAACATTAGGTACTTCGCCAGTTGAACCGTCCAATTGGTTTTTAACCTTGTTAGGCTCCATGTTGAAGGCGTTAATTGCACCGGTTAAGGTGTTGTTTGAAATATTGTCAAGGTGACCACGGTAACGTAACCAAGGTCCAGCCATACTGATATGATCGGTAGTACATTTACCATGAGCCTTAATCAAAAGTTTTGCTCCAGTAAGATTTTCACCGTTCCAAGCTGTGAAAGGATCTAATAATTGAAGACGTTGAGAGTCTTCTTTAACAGAAACTTGAATTGAACTTCCATCTGAAGCAGGTGCTTGATATCCATTGTCTTCTACATCGAATCCTTTTTCAGGTAATTCAAACCCTGTTGGTTCTGCAAGCATTACTTCTTCGCCATTTTCATTGGTAAGCCTGTCGCTTAGAGGGTTAAAACCTAAATCTCCGGCAATGGCTATTGCAGTTACAAGCTCAGGAGAACCAACAAATGCGTGTGTGTTTGGATTCCCATCTGCTCGTTTTGCAAAGTTCCTGTTAAAGGAGTGAACGATGGTGTTTTTTTCTTGTTTGTCGGCACCTTCACGAGCCCACTGACCGATACAAGGTCCACATGCATTCGCAAAAACACTTGCTCCTATCTTATCGAAAGTATCGATGAAACCATCTCTGTCGATCGTGTATCGCACTTGTTCAGATCCAGGGGTAATTGTGAATTTCGCTTTAGGTACAAGATTTTTTTCTACAGCCTGTGAAGCAAGAGATGCAGATCTTGAAATGTCTTCATAAGATGAGTTCGTGCATGATCCAATCAGTCCGAATTCAACTTTAGTTGGCCAGCCGTTCTTTTCAGCAACTTCTCTCATTTTAGAAATTGGAGTAGCAATGTCTGGTGAGAATGGACCGTTCAAATGTGGCTCAAGTTCAGAAAGGTTAATTTCAATAACCTGATCAAAGTAGTTTTCCGGGTTTGCATAAACCTCGTCGTCTCCTGTAAGGTGCTCTTTTACTTGATTAGCAAGTTCAGCAACATCAGCACGATCGGTAGACTTAAGGTAACGCTCCATTGATTCGTCGTAGCCAAATGTTGAAGTTGTTGCTCCAATTTCTGCTCCCATGTTACAAATGGTACCTTTTCCAGTACAAGAAAGACTTTTTGCGCCTTCTCCAAAATACTCAACGATACAACCCGTTCCACCTTTTACGGTAAGAATTCCAGCAACTTTAAGGATGACATCTTTTGCGGAAGTCCAACCGTTTAGTTTACCTGTGAGTTTGATTCCGATCAGCTTTGGCCATTTCAGTTCCCAAGCCATACCAGCCATAACGTCAACAGCATCAGCGCCACCAACTCCTACGGCAACCATTCCGAGTCCGCCTGCATTCACAGTATGAGAATCGGTTCCAATCATCATTCCACCTGGGAATGCATAGTTTTCAAGAACAACTTGGTGGATAATACCCGCACCTGGTTTCCAAAACCCGATTCCGTAACGATTCGATACAGAAGCTAGAAAATTAAAGACTTCATTATTCTTGTTTAATGATTCTTGAAGGTCTTTGTCAGATCCTATTCTAGCTTGAATTAGGTGATCTGCGTGTACCGTACTAGGAACAGCAGTTTTGTTTTTTCCGGCCTGCATGAATTGAAGCAAGGCCATTTGAGCTGTTGCATCTTGCATAGCAACCCTATCGGGTGCGAAGTTTACATAAGATGCTCCACGTTCAAAAATCTCGGTGGCATTTCCATCCCAGAGGTGGGTGTAGAGGATTTTTTCCGAAAGTGTGAGTGGTTTGTTTAAGATTTTCCGCGCAGCAGCTAATCGCTCCGGATATCTGTTGTAAACCTCCTTTATCATATCAATGTCAAATGCCATAATCTTCCTTTTATCTTTGGTTGTGAAATGGATTGCGAATTTAACAAATCACGGCAACCTATTCATTAAACTCTTAAGAGAAGATATTGAACACAAAACTTTGGATTGAAAATGTGATTGTTGCGCTTCGCGCCATCAAGAGTCAGATATTAAGAACTGTGCTCACAGTGATGATAATCGCCATTGGAATCACTGCAATGGTGGGTATTCTCACCGCGATTGATGCCATTAAGTCAAGTATTAATTCAGAGTTCACCAGAATGGGTTCAAATACTTTTACGATGCGCTCTTTGAGGAGCAGTGTTAGACGAGGTGGTGCTGAGGCAAAAGCGGTTAAGGAAATAGACTTTTATGACGCGAAAGAGTTTGTTGAACGTTATGATTTTCCTTCTACAGTCTCACTGTCAACGATGGTGAGTTTCAGTGCGGTGGTAGCCTACAAGAACAAAAAAACCAACCCCAATACGCAGATTATAGGCAGTGACGAAAACTACCTGTTTACCGCTGGATATGAATTGCAAGAAGGTCGAAATATATCCTCCGATGAGGTTTATTCTGGACGAAGGGTAGCAATCATTGGAGAGGAGCTAAAGGATAACTTATTTGGAGAACAAAGTGCCCTAGGCAGAGAAATCAGCATTAGTGGAGGACATTATCAAGTTGTAGGAATTTTGAAACCTAAGGGATCTAGCTTTGGTTTTGGAGGTGATCGAAATATTCTTTTACCTCTTCAGTCGGCTCGAGTATTAGCCGTAGGAGGGAGCCCATCCTACACAATGAGTGTTTCTACTTTAGGCCCTGAACAATTGCCTCAAGCGATTAACGAAGCTGAAGGATTATTTCGGGTAATTAGAAATACTCCTTTAGGAGCTGAGAACGATTTTGACGTTAGACGAAGTGATGGCTTAGCTACTAGACTAATTGAGAACTTGCGTTTTGTGACTATCGCGGCAACGGTAATTGGCATCATTACTCTTTTGGGAGCCGCAATAGGCCTGATGAACATCATGCTTGTATCAGTAACGGAACGCACACGGGAAATAGGGGTAAGAAAGTCTTTAGGGGCGAACAAGACCATGATCAAATTTCAGTTTTTAGTGGAGGCGATTGTCATTTGTCAGATTGGAGGAGTAGTAGGTATTATCCTCGGAATAGGAATTGGAAACCTGACCTCTTTGCTCATCGGCTCAAGTTTCATCATACCTTGGTTATGGATTGTTTTGGGCGTTGCCCTCTGTTTTATAACTGGAGTGATTGCTGGATATTACCCTGCAAATAAGGCTTCAGAATTAGATCCAATTGAGGCGCTTCGTCACGAATAATTAGAACCTTGTTCCGACAAAGAAACGAAGTGCTCCAATTTCGTTCGAAATCCTAATCCCGTCAGAATTAAAGAGCCGCTGGTTATTTGAAAGCCCTGAAAAACCTGTAAAGAATCTTTCCCTGTTATATCCGAAACCACCAAGGAATTGAATTTTTCCTGCAAATCTCAGCTTGGTAAGATCGGGTTGGAAGTCCCGATCCACATAAGAAATCTGTAGTCCAAGTGCAGGGATCGCACCTATAGTAAAGTAGAAGTATTTTTTTGCTACGAAAGTGTGGATATAGCCAAAGGAACCGCCACCGGTCAGGAAGGCGCCTCCACCAACAAAGGGAGCATTTGGGTCTCGGAGTTCCCCATTGACATAACCCATAAGCGGGGTGCTAGAATTCACGGAGTAAATAGAACCATAAAGTCCTGCAACAAAACTCCCGGCGCTTTTTTCTTGAATTTCAGTTTGATTGAAGGTTGCTCGGTAAGAGAAATGCTCATGGTTTAAAACGTAATATGAGTTGAGTCCGAAATTGAAGGTTATTAAATCTTCTCTTTTAGGAAAGTTTGGAGGAGTCCAAGTTGAATCAATTTCATCTGGGTTTTCAAGGTAATAGCCGCCATAAAATTGAAGGCTCAGATCAAAGCCGAATTTTCTGCCGTAAGAGTTAATTTGTAAATCGAGCTTATTGGTTCGTCCGAACTTTTCGACTCTTCTATTAGGAGCTGGGTTAAAGGCTAAGGCTATTCCTATCCATTTGTAATTAAGGCCTAAACCAATATTTGCTACTTCATTTGGGTGATATCTATATTGAAGGTCTTGACCAAGATCACTAATAAAGATTCTGCTGAACTTTTCTACAGTGTAAACCTTTAAGGTGAGCTTCTCTCGCTCTCCTACGACGTAGCTGCTGTCTTGCGCTGAGCCAATGAAGGAACTAAGTAGTACAATGCCAAGGAGCAGGCTTCTCATTATTCAAAAGTAAAAGCCCTGAGCGACATATCACCCAGGGCTTCCAAACTTATATTAACCTAAGAGTTGTTATTTCTTCTCTTCGTTCACTTCTTCGAAGTCAACATCGGTTACTTCATCCTCAGCAGATTCAGTTGCTCCCTCAGGATTTGGTGCTCCTTCAGCTCCTTGAGCTTCTTGTTGTGCAGCATACATTTCTTGAGATGCAGCTTGGAAAGCAGTGTTAAGTGCTTCCATTGCTGGATCGATTTGTTCTATGTCTTGAGACTCATGCGCCTTTTTCAAGTTAACGAGTGCGTCTTCAATCGGTTGCTTTTTATCTGCAGGAATCTTGTCTCCATATTCTTTCAACTGTTTTTCAGTTTGGAAAACAAGGTTGTCAGCAGCATTAAGCTTATCAACTTTTTCACGAGCTTGCTTATCAGTTTCAGCATTTGCTTCCGCCTCTTTCTTCATCTTGTTGATTTCATCATCGCTCAATCCAGTTGAAGCTTCAATGCGGATGCTTTGCTCTTTGTTTGTTGCTTTATCCTTCGCTGATACATTTAAAATTCCATTCGCATCAATATCGAAAGTAACCTCTACTTGAGGCACTCCTCTTGGTGCTGGTGGAATGCCATCGAGGTGAAATCTTCCGATGGTACGGTTGTCTGTAGCCATTGGTCTTTCTCCTTGTAGCACGTGAATTTCAACTGAAGGTTGATTGTCGCTAGCCGTTGAAAAAGTCTCAGACTTTTTCGTAGGGATAGTAGTATTCGCATCAATGAGTTTTGTGAACACACCACCCATAGTTTCAATTCCTAATGAAAGTGGAGTAACATCAAGTAGAAGAACATCTTTTACTTCACCTGTTAGAACACCTCCTTGAATTGCAGCTCCCACAGCAACCACCTCATCAGGGTTAACTCCTTTTGATGGCTCTTTTCCAAAGAATTTCTTCACAGCTTCTTGAACTGCAGGGATTCTTGTTGACCCACCAACTAGAATTACTTCGTCGATGTCGGAATTTGTCATGCCAGCATTGCTCAAGGCAGAACGACATGGCTCGATAGTTCTTTTGATTAATTCGTCAGCAAGCTGCTCGAATTTCGCTCTAGAAAGGCTTCTTACCAAGTGTTTTGGAACTCCGTCAACTGGCATGATATAAGGCAAGTTGATTTCAGTTGAAGTACCTGAAGAGAGCTCAATTTTTGCTTTTTCAGCTGCTTCTTTCAATCTTTGAAGCGCCATTGGGTCTTTTCTAAGATCTATTCCTTCGTCGCTTTTGAATTCCTCAGCTAACCAGTCAATGATTACATCATCAAAGTCGTCACCTCCAAGGTGAGTGTCACCGTCGGTACTCTTAACTTCAAAAACACCGTCTCCTAATTCAAGGATTGATACATCGTGTGTTCCACCGCCTAGGTCAAACACAACAATTTTCATGTCTTGGTTCTTTTTGTCAAGACCATAAGCCAATGAAGCGGCAGTAGGTTCGTTGATGATACGACGAACTTTAAGACCTGCAATTTCTCCTGCTTCTTTGGTAGCTTGACGCTGTGAGTCGTTAAAGTAAGCAGGCACTGTAATCACAGCTTCTGCAACCTCTTGTCCAAGATAGTCTTCAGCGGTTTTCTTCATTTTTTGAAGAACCATTGCGCTAATTTCTTGAGGAGTATAAAGTCTGTCATCAATTTTAACCTTAGGTAGGTTGCCATCTTTTTCAAACTTATATGCTACTCTTCTAAATTCAGAGCTTGTTTCATCATAGGAATGTCCCATGAATCGCTTAATCGAATTGACTGTTTTTTCAGGATTGGTAATCGCCTGACGTTTTGCAGGGTCACCAACTTTTCTTTCTCCTCCTTCTACGAAAGCTACGATGGAAGGAGTGGTTCTTTTTCCCTCACTGTTAGGGATTACAACAGGCTCGTTACCTTCCATTACTGCTACGCAGGAGTTGGTTGTTCCGAGATCTATTCCTATAATTTTACTCATATCGCTTTGTTTCTATTTTTTCTTTGACCAGACTTAGTCAATTGCTGTGCCATGGCAAATTCATGCTAGAAAGCGATACGAATTGTCAGAAAGCCCCCTAGATAGGCAGTTTAATTACTGACAGGGTGTCAGTTTAAGGTACGTAATTGCAGGATTGTGGATTGGAAGAAGGAAGGTTAGAATGACACCATCCTTGTTCGCCTAAAGCAAGTCCAAATTGTTCTGTTAGAATACCATCAACAAGTTCTTGGATGGTTTCATCGTTGAGTGTGACAAAAGGAATTTCACTATTCGTAGTAAAATTGGCCTTTAGTCTGCTTGAGAAAATCCCGACTCCTCCTTCGATATTCGTGTACTCAGGCTTTTCTTGATTAAGGTCGCCACTAGGGGTGTTAACCTCCATATAGAAATGTAATTCCTCTTCTGCTGCAGTAACAATGAAGTCGCATCCAACAGGTACGCGCTTAACTAGGTTCGCTGTTTCATCAGCACTAGGAATTATAGAATTAACAAATTCAAAAAAGGTCAAAGCTCCTAAATCAAATTCAGCTTTTTCGGGTTGTTCTGGTTTCCTTACCACCTTGGAGCCTAAGTTTATGGTGATTGCTTTATCATCGATGATTTCGCTTCCACCAATATTTAGCACGTCATTGTATAGAAATACAAACGTGAGTTGAACTCTCTTACTGTTCGTAGGTGGAAAAACACTCAATTCATATCCCTGTAAAATTGTGTCTGAATTTGCGAAACGCAAACCATTGTCTTTTACAGAACTCCAAAAGGCAGTTTCAAGTCTATACCTAAAGTCACGGAAGACGTTGTCAGGGGAAATCAAGTCAGTCTCGGAAGTAATGATCTTTCTCCCATTGTCAATGTCGATTTCTAGCAGGTATTTATTATCGGCAGAAAGCGCCGATTCTTCAAAGGCAAAAACAGTTTGTTCTGGACCATAGAATAAGCCCTCTTCTTTGTTAGTTACCTCAACTTCTTCTAAAAGGTACTCTCTGTCAAATTTGTTGCCATCGAATTGATTTACACGTTTAACAGTCACTTTAATGTCCTCATACTCGGAGCTGTCACGAATAGTTGCCATTAAGTTAGCATCACCCTCTCCAAGGAAAGTCTTGTTTACTTTAATATAATGGATAGTATCGGTGATATCCAATAGCCCATATACCACAGGAATGTCGTCGAATGGAGCATTCACTTGAACTTCAGTTTCACAAGAAACGAGAAGCATGCTGCTGCTCAGAAAAGAAAGGATAAATAGCTTGAGGAGTTTCATTGGTGGGCGAAAGTAATAATAAATTAAGCCTAGTTCAATTTCTTAGCTTTGCCAAAGCTAATTCGCTAGATGAACCATAAACACATATTGTTGCAAATGGTTCCTTTAGCATGTTTAATGGTATTATGGCTAAGAGTAATAGAGCGATCTCTCAGGATGTAAAAAAGATTACCACCCACGTCTTAAAGGCGATGAAACTTCAGGGTGAAAAAATTTCGATGCTAACTGCATATGATTTTTCCATGGCGAAAATTGTGGATGCGGCAGGAGTCGATATCATTCTAGTTGGTGACAGTGCGTCAAACGTAATGGCAGGTCATGAAACTACTTTACCTATCACTTTAGATCAAATGATCTATCACGCATCAAGTGTAATTCGAGCGGTTGAAAGGTCTTTGGTAGTTGTGGATTTACCGTTTGGGAGTTACCAAGGAAACTCTAAAGAAGCACTAACCTCCGCAATCCGAATTATGAAAGAAGCAGGTGCTCATTCTGTGAAAATGGAAGGTGGTAGTGAAATCAGGGAGTCGGTTGAGCGAATTATTTCAGCGGGAATTCCTGTGATGGGACACCTTGGGTTAACGCCTCAGTCAATTTATAAGTTCGGAACCTACGCGGTTAGAGCAAAAGAGGAAGAGGAAGCGGATAAACTATTAGAAGATGCCAAAGTTTTGGAAGAAGCAGGGTGTTTTGGAATTGTGCTTGAAAAAATCCCAGCTCATTTGGCAAAACGTGTCACTGAGTCAGTAGGAATCCCAACAATAGGAATAGGGGCAGGCCCTGAGGTTGACGGACAAGTGCTAGTTCTGCATGACATGCTGGGTATTAATAAGGACTTTTCACCAAGGTTCCTTCGTCGTTATATGAACTTTTATGATCAAATGACACTTGCAATTCAGAACTACATCGAAGACGTGAAAACGCTAGACTTTCCGAACGACAATGAGCGCTACTAAAAGAGCCTTTCCTGAATCACGTGTACTCTACGAAGACAACCACCTCTTGGTTGTGAACAAGCTTCCAGGCGAGCTTGTGCAAGGAGATAAAACTGGTGATAAATCCTTGCTAGATGTCCTTAAGCAGTATCTGAAGGAAAAACATAATAAGCCAGGTAACGTTTTTCTTGGATTGCCTCACAGGTTAGACAGACCAACAAGTGGGATAGTAGTCTTTGCTAAGACTTCCAAAGCATTATCCCGGCTATCGGAACAATTCAAGAATAGGGCAAATAAAAAAGTGTATTGGGCAGTAGTAAATAAGCCAATTCGCTTGAAGCAAGCTGTGCTTGAAGACCACTTGAGAAAAAACGAACACCAGAATAAATCTTACGTCGTCAAGAGCTCTGAGCCTGGGGCGAAAAAAGCAAAGTTGTCTTATGAAGTAGTTGCTGAAATAGACCGCTATTTTATGCTTGAAGTATTGCTCGAAACAGGTCGACATCATCAGATACGCACTCAGCTAGCTAGAAGAGATATGCCTATAAAGGGAGATTTGAAATATGGATATAGCAGAAGTAATCAGGACGCCAGTATTCATCTGCATGCGCGCTATCTGGAATTTGAACATCCAGTGACTAAAGAATTGAAGAAGTTTAAAGCTAAAGCCCCAAGAGAAAAGGTTTGGACGCTTTTATCAGAGGCCTATTCTAAAACTTAGATCGTTTTTTTCCTGAACTAAATGGATGCGCTCCTCCTTGTCGGGAAGGCCCAGAAATGGCTTTTTTCCAGATGTAAGTGAGCGTGATCATTCCTGACATATAGGAATCGTCATTTTTAGGATTACCTCGAATAGCACCTTCGGCAGTCCAATCAGGGTTGGCACCTGAAGACTTATCTGCCATGTTAGCTGAAGCGTCTCCTAATCGAGCTCTGAGTTCAGAGTTGTTGTAATAAAAGCTCGATACATCATCAAGGTAATCAGTCATGGTGAGTCGATAGTTACCTTCAATACCTATTTTGAGATTGTTCGTGATAAGCATATTTGCCCCAAAACCTCCGGGAAAACAAATTTGTAATCGAGAGTATTCCTTTGGCCCACCGGGTAAGCCTTGTCCTTCTGTTCTGAGTGGTTTTAAAGGAGTGTCACCACTTGTAGGGTTCATCCAAAACCCACCAACTCCTGCAAATACGAACAAGTCGAAGCGTTGAGGTTTTTGACCTTTTGCGTTCTTTATCTTGTACAGGTGACCAGGTTTGTTTCTTAGGAAGTAGTATTCATAAATTGCAGCTCCTTCATATATTTTAGACTGGAAATCTAAATTCCTATAGTTTCTTTCTGGGTATCCTGTTAGGGCATCACTTCCTTCAATTTGAGCATAGAAACCAGTGAATCGCACACTCATATCTCTTCTTAGATGATAGCGGTATGACCCTCCATAACATCTTTTAAAGGTGCTCAATTCAAGATCGAGTAAAAAGAACTTGGTTCCTTTTTTGTCGAGACCACCAAGATCTCCAAGGTAATTGCTCATGCCGAAGGAAGCACTAAACTCTCTCCTGTAATAACGCCAAGCATTAAGTTTATTGAAATATTGGCTCATAACGTCAGTGGCACTCATTAATATGAGCAGTGTTATAAGCGTATGTAGTTTAGCCTTCATATTCCCGTTCGCTCATTTTATGAGCCTCAAAGTGCTAAAACCTTGGTTTAAACGTAGATCGACCGTAGATTGAAACCAGGTTATAGTTTATGCTTAGCATAAACGAGTAATAGGTGTCATTAGTTTCAGGGTTTCCTCTAATGGCACCTTGCGCTGTCCAACCAGGGTTCTCTCCAGAAGATGGATCAGCGTATACGACGGCATCTTCACCTCGAGCTTGTGCTAATTCATTTCTGTCATAATAATAAGTACTAGCATCGTTTAAGTAATCCGTAAAGGTTATTCTATAATTGACACTTGCTTCAATAGAGAAACTTGTGTTGAGTGCTAAGGAGGCGCCAATTCCCATAGGAACACTCATTTGCCACAAACTGTAGGGCTCTGGTCCATTTGGTAGTCCCTGGCCTTCTGTTCCTAAAGGCTGAAGCTCAGTTCCATTTCTTTTTGGGTTATGTCTGAAGCCAGCAATTCCAGTAAACATGAAAAGGTCCCAGTGCTTATTCACAGTGGCCCAACTTGAAGAGAGGTATGAAGGCTTTGAATTTGCTCGAAGAAGGAAGAATTCATAAAGTGCAGAGAACTCAAAGATGTTACTAGTAAATGAAAGGTTTCGATACCTTCTTTCAGTTTGTTCTGTAAACTCATCACTTCCCATGATTCTACCATAGTAAACCGTAGCTCTAAAGCCTGAATTTTTTGACTGGTTAAATTGATAGGCTAGCTGGAAAGCATTTCTGGTGCCCAAGAAATCTACATCAAGGAAAGCGGGGTTAGCCACTTTATTTCCTCCACCGAGTTCTCCAAGGTAATTAGAGGTTCCCGTTCCAAGTATCAAATGGTGACGGTTATGATGATAGTAATCTTTCGATCGATAAAATTGCGCCATGCTGGAAAGCATAGCAAAAATGAAAAACGAGGAAAAGAGGATTTTTTCATGGGCAACTAATAAGGATCGACATTAATATTGAACCTTATACCAGAAGCACTTGGTGTTCTACTAAATTGATCCATAACCTCATGAAGTCTGGATTTTACATACGAATGGTCCTTGCTAGGAAACTTCAAAATCATACGCATTCTGTAAAAGCTTCTCAAACGCTGAACTTCTTCGAACTCAGGGCCTAATAGCCGTACTTTTGCTTCAAAAGTACTGAGTTTTCTCAGCTCTATGGCTGCGATTTCTAGCTTTTTTTTAACCTTATGAAGTACATAAACTTCTATTAACCTTGAGTAAGGTGGGTAATAGAAGCTAGATCGTTCGTGCAGTTGGCTTTTCAAGAAGGCTTCAGTCTTTCGAGCTGAGACAGCTTTAATCACATCATTATCAGGTTGATAAGTCTGAATTACCACCTTAGCTTTATTGCTTTTTCTGCCTGCGCGCCCAGCGACTTGGGTGAGCATTTGAAAGCTCCGTTCAAATGATCTGAACTCTGGGAAAAACATCAAATTATCAGCATTTATCACACCAGCTAATCCAATATTGGAAAAATCGAAACCTTTCGTCAGCATTTGCGTCCCAACCAGAATATCAATTTTACCAGATTCCATTTTTTCGGCAATCTTTTGAAAGGCTTTTTTTCCTCTTGTGGTATCTAAATCCATTCTAGCCAGCTTTGCTTCTGGAAAAAGCAAATACAGCTCTTCTTCTAACTTTTCTGTACCGATGCCTTTGGTTTTTATTCTTGGCGAACTGCACTTGGTGCATTGAGAATCAACTCTTCTTGAATGGGAGCAATAATGACAACTGAGTTTGTTGGTGAACTTATGATAAGTCAAGGAGATATCGCAATTTGGGCATTGCGGGATATGTCCACAGTTTTCACATAAGATGTGAGTAGAGAAGCCTCGACGATTTTGAAACAAAATCACTTGTTCATTTTTCTCCAATGCTTCTTTGATTCCATGATAGAGCTGGGGTCCAAAGGAAGCTTTTACTTGCTTTTTTCGATAGGCTTCTAGCATGTTGTCGACAATAAATTCAGGCATTTTCCAGTCGCCATATCGCCTCGTGAGAACATTCATCCCATATTTATTCCGAAGTGCGTTATAATAGGATTCCATACTCGGTGTTGCGCTTCCTAAAAGCGTCTTTACTCCATAAAAATCAGAGAAGAATACCGCCAAATCACGTGCACTATATCTTGGCGCAGGGTCACTTTGCTTGTAGGATGGGTCGTGCTCCTCATCCACTATGATTAAACTGAGTTCTTGAAAAGGAAGAAAGATTGAAGACCTTGTTCCTAAAACCAATTTGGCGGATTGGTCGCGGACTGCTTGCCAAGTTTCAAATTGCTCAGGGTTTGACATTCTGGAGTGATAAACCAGCATGTCTTTTCCAAAATATGCTTGTAGGCGCTTTTGAAGCTGGCCCGCCAAGGCAATTTCAGGCAGCAAGTAAAGAACTTGTTTCCCCTTTTCTAATTCAGCTTTAATCAGCTGGGCATATATTTCAGTTTTCCCAGAGGATGTAACCCCAAACAGTAGCTGAACCGGTTTTTTGTCAAAATTGCTTTTGATATTGCTAAAAGCTTCCTCTTGTTCTGTGCTCAAATTAGGAATTTCTGAGCTGCTTACTTGTTGATCTAAGCGCGAAACAACTACTTCCTCAAGTTTCAGCATTTCTTTCTTGATCAGTGCGTTGATTAGAGCCCGTGAGTATCCAGAATTAATGACATCTTTTAGAACCCAATCTTTCGCTCCATCTAGTTTTTCAGAAATTAAAAACTCTAGTAGTTCTTTTTGTTTTTTCCCTTTGAGACTGGCTACTTTTTCGTCAAGATTTGATTGTGGGTCAAAGTTTAGGTTTAAAATTTTTATCGTCCGAGGCTTGTAGATTTGATGAATTTGCTCATAAGATTCCAAGGCTCCTTTCTCTTCAAGTTCCTTAACCCCAGAGGCTATGTTTCTTGCGCCAATTAACTTGGCTAAGTCCTTTAATTTCTGATCACCATTTTGAAGTAAGTTATTGGTCAAAGCTTGAGAAGCGCTTTTTAAGTCTTTTAAGTTAAGATTGAAGTTGGACTTTATTTTCAGAATGGTATCACTACTAAAGTTCAATGCTTTTGGAGTAGCTGCAGCAAAAACTTCACCTTCCGAACACATATAGTATTCTGCAATCCAGGCCCATAATTCCAAGCCTTTTTCACTTATCATTGGAACTTCATCTAAAAGTTCTAGGATGTCTCTTAATTCAAAATCAGGGGCTTCGGAACGAAAGCTTTTTACAATAGCGGTATAGATGTGGGCTTTTCCAAATGGAACCAAAACTCGCATGCCAATACTTATCTTTTCACTTAGCTCTTCGGGAACAGCGTAGCTAAAAGTGCCCTTCAATCTAAAGGGCAGAATTACCTCTATGTATTTCCGTTTGGACATTAAAGCGAAGTAAACACTTTTAACTATCTACACTCAAATGTTCATGCTTTGCTTTTTGAACAGCCGATTAATTCAATTTGCTTTTACAATTTCGTTTTATGGTATTTGAAGTCCTCGACTGGCTGATCATTTTTCTGTTTCTAGGTTTAACATTTGCCATTGGTTTGTACTATCGCAAACGCGCTAGTAAAAGCATGGATGATTTCTTTCTTGGAGGAAGAAACCTGCCCTGGTATATTGCAGGCTTGTCGATGGTGGCCACGACATTTGCGGCAGACACCCCACTTTGGGTAACTGAGGTAATTGCACAGCATGGTATTTCAGGAAATTGGCTTTGGTGGAATATGCTCGCTGGAGGTATGCTTACGACCTTCTTTTTCGCAAAACTTTGGAGAAAGGCAAACATTCTCACTGAACTAGAATTTATTGAAATCAGGTATGGGGGCTGGCCCGCGAAGTTGCTCAGAGCTTTTAGATCAGTTTACCTAGGAGTTTTTATGAATGTCATCATCATAGCATGGGTAAACTATGCGCTCATGACAATCTTAAAGATCTTCTTCGATATTGATGATACTGGGCCCTGGTGCCAAAGCGAGCTCTACTTATATATGTTTTTAGCGATGCTTTTTGTAGCTGTCTATTCTTCCTTGTCGGGTTTATTAGGTGTTGCAGTTAGTGATAGTATTCAGTTCTTCATCGCTATGATTTCTTGTGTGCTGTTGGCGATTTTCGTACTCGATTCACCTGAGATTGGAGGTATAGTTGGGCTCCAAGAAAAACTGCCAGCATGGCGATTTGATTTCTTTCCAAGGCTTGGTGATGCGACCGATGGAGTAGAGGTGTTTAGCATCGGAGTGGCAAGCTTTTTAACATTCGCTATGGTTCAATGGTGGGCTTCATGGTACCCAGGAGCGGAGCCGGGTGGAGGCGGGTATATCGCCCAAAGAATGATGAGCACTAAAACAGAAAAGGATGCACTTTGGGCTAGCTTATTTTTTCAAATTGCACATTACTGCATCAGACCTTGGCCATGGATTATTGTTGGATTGTGTGCCTTGGTTTTATATCCAAATCTTCCCGCTTCAGAAAGTGGTAGTGGCTTTGTTCTAATCATGCGCGACTATCTTCCTGCCGGCTTGAAGGGTCTTTTGTTTGTTGCATTTATTTCAGCCTACATGAGTACTATTTCAACCCAACTGAACTGGGGAGCCAGTATCCTTACGAATGACTTGTACAAGAGGTTTATAAGGAATGAAGATCGTTTTGGCAGTGTTAAGGAAGCTCAAAGGCATTACGTATTAATCGGTCGCTTGATTACCCTGGGTTTAATGCTCATTGCTTTTTTAGTCACCACGAGAATTGAGACCATTGATGGTGCTGCGAAATTTTTAATTCAATGTGGCGCAGGCTTGGGCCTTGTCTTGATTTTAAGATGGTATTGGTGGCGTATTAATGCCTGGAGTGAAATTACAGCAACTATTGCTCCGATTTTGGGCTACGTAATTGCTAACTATTTTCTAGAATTGAGCTTCCCTTACAACTTCTTATTTACTGTGCTTGTAAGTTTATTATGTTGGATTCCAGTGACCTTCATGACTGCTCCAGAGTCAAATGAAAAACTGAGAAGTTTTTATGAGAGAGTTAAACCCGGTGGATGGTGGGGGAGAATACGTCAGTCCGACCGTGTTGATCGAAACAAAAACAAAACACTTTTCTTTTCATGGATAAGTGCTTTAATTGGAACCTATAGCTTTTTGTTCGCTACAGGCTATTTGATTTTCTTGAAATACCAGCAATTCATAGGATATGGCATCCTTACACTGGTATCGTTTTATATTCTTTGGCGCCTAAATCGCTCTACCAAAGAAACCCAATAACCAAACCGAAAATTAAAAGCAATCCTGCGATAGTATAAACTACTACGAAAGATTTTGCTCCGTTGTTTTCGTATCCTGGGTCTTCAAAACTATGATCTGACATATTTCAATATTTGCTACAAAAATAAAAAAGCCCGCATGATAATCATACGGGCTTTCAAAAGATTTAAAGATTTACTTTTTTGTCTTTAGGGAATTTCACGATGTACTTAAATTCTCTTTTAACAGTTTGAGCTGGCTTAAGCTCGAATTGCCATTTGAGAGTACCGGATTTT